>Ga0214543_1000625_pt1 | contig 61209 bp, 24 predicted proteins | sample CNSS2metaG_FD_160094 | JGI IMG/M metagenome (GOLD analysis project Ga0214543, IMG submission 160094) | Root nodule microbial communities from cowpea collected in UCLA plant growth center, Los Angeles, California, USA - CNSS2 | ecosystem: Host-associated > Plants > Roots > Nodule | place: USA...
TAAATATAAATATATATATATATATATATATATATATATATATATATATATATATATATATATATATATATATATATATATATATATATATATATATACACTTATTATTTTACGTGTGGATCCCACTAAGACGGTTACTATGGGAATCTTGGTAAAAGCCAGTACCTAATACCTAGGCCTTGGTGGTATGATGTCGGGTATGGGTACTATGAGAATTTTTATAAAAGCCAATACATAGTGCTTGGCCTTGGTGGAATGAGGTTAGGTACGAGTACTATTGGAATCTTGGTAAAAGGCAATACCTAGTACCTCTCCCTAGGGGGATAAGGTCGGATACATGTACTATGAGGTTTTTTGTAAAAGCCAGTACCAGTACATGGCCTTGGTGGGATGAGGTCGGGTACGAATATTATGGGAATCTGGGTAAAAGTCACTACCCTGTGCTTGACCTTGGTAGGATTAGGTCTGGTACGAGTACTATGGAAATCTTGGTAAAAGGTAATACCCAGTACCTATCCTTGGTGGGATAAGGCTGGATATGGGTACTCTAGGATTTTTTCTTAAAGCTAGTACCTATTATTGGGCCTTAGTGGGATAAGGTCGGATACGGGTATTATGAGATTCTTGGTAAAAGACAGTATCCAATACTTGGCTTTGGTGGGATAAGTCCGAGATAGATATTATGGAATTCTTGGTAAAAGTCAATACCTAGTGCCTGGTCTTAGTGGAATGAGGTCGGGTACGAGTACTAAGGAAATTTTTGTAAAAGCCAATACCTAATACCTGTCCTTGGGGGGATAAGGCTAGATAGGGGGTACTATAGGCTTTTTAGTAACACCCAATACCTAGTACGTGACGTTGGTGGGATAAGGTCGGGTACGAATGTTGTGGGATTCCTGGTAAAAGTCAGTACCATGTGCCTGGCCTTAGTGGGGTTAGGTCAGGTACAAGTACTATGGGAATCGTGGTAAAAGACAATACCTAATACTTGTCCTTGGTGGGATAAGGCCCGATATGGGTACTATGAGATTTTTTCTAAAAGCCAATACCTATTACTTGGCCTTTGTGGGATGAGGTCGCGTATAGGTTCGATGGGAATCTTGGTAAAAAGCCAGTACCCATTACCTAACTTTGGTGGGATAAAGTTGGGTACAAGTACTATGGGAATCTTGGTAAAAGCTAGTACCCAATACCTGGCCTTAGTGGGATAAAGCCGAGTACGGGTACTATGAGATTTTTGGTAAAAGCAAATATCCTTACTTGGCCTTGGTGAGATAAGGCCGGGTACGAGTACTATGGGATTCTTGGTAAAAGCTAGTACCCAATGCCTAGCCTTGGTGAGATGAGGTCGAGTACGATGGGAATGTTGGTAAAAGCCAGTATCCAATACCTCGCCTTTGTGTGATAAGGTTGGTTGGGTACAAGTACTATGAGAATTTTGGTAGAAGCAAGTACCCAGTACCTGGTCTTATCCCACCATGCCATATAAGGTTTTTAATGTTAATTGGATTTTAAACCTTGGAATTATTGGTAGATACCAAATTGCCTTTGAAGGACGGTTGTGCTTTGTTACCTCATTAATGTTGTCTTGATCACCATCTTTGACCTTATAATGTAACAAACTACACTTTGGAATATTTTTTTAACTATGCAGACTATTTTCTATATAAAATACAATCATTAGGACATGCATGAATCTTTCGATATTCCATACCCATCGAACAAAGTATCTTCTTTGCCTCATACATTCATCGAGTAGTGTATTCCCTTCAAGAATCATTTCCTTCAATAACTGAAGCAATTATGTAAAGTTTTTCTCTATCCACCCATTTAATGTCATGAAATTGATCAACCTTAATATTGTTGATAATCATGTGAAGTTAGTTGAACTATAGGATATAACAGAATCTCTTCATTGATACATATATTTTCATAATCCGCTTCAATAAAGGAGTCTCTGCATTTGTAGACATCACATATCATGTCCTTTAATCTATCGTCCATTGTCCACTCAATAGATTGATGTGTTTCGGATACACTTGACATGCCTAACAATTCACCTTATCACGTCCATGTTGTATAATACTTCAGAAATTTTCATCGCACAAATATATGTTCTCTAATATTTGAGCAACATCCAATATTCTTCCATTCAAATAATTCATAGTAGGACACCTCATCCTTACTCTGTTTTGTACACCCCTCTCTTGTACTCATGACTTATAAGTGGCAAATTAATCCAACTTTGATCCATATTTATGTTTTGTAGATAATGGTCACAATTAGTTTTCTTTGTCGAAGGTCAGACATCTCCAAACTCAATCCTAACACATTTAATAAATATTTCAAATTACAAAGTAAAACAGACAAATAAAAAGTACTAATTAAATTAAATAAACACTATATAAGAATTCATCCTAATTTAAAATACAATTTACATAATACAAACACAGTTTGACACGGTTGCCCAAAACCCACCAATGGAAACTCGCAGCATCCCAAAAGATTGAATAGTATGGAAGAAGAACGAAGGGCGATGACGCTAAGCGGCAACGTTTGGTTGTAGCAAGAACAAAGGAAGAATAGAGCACACTGCTGCGACGACTTGGAGCGACAATGTTGGCTAGCTGGAGAATGGAGTGCGGTGACGAGGAGCTTTGCGGTGACGAGGAGCAGTGTCGATGGTTGCTGAGATAACGGAGGGGTGCACTGTGGTGATCAGTGGCGGAGCACTGTTGGTGCAGGGAGGGGCATGGCCCCCCCAAAGTTTTAAATTTTTTTTATATCATATATATTTTAATTTTTTTATATTATAGATATTAAAAAATATATTATAATTAAATAAAATATTTTATTTCTTTTATAAACATAATAATTAATGTTAATAAATAATAAAATATAAAATTAAACATAATAAAAATAAAGAATAAAAAGATTTATCAAGATATTTATTTATTTATTATGGTTTGAGTTTCTCACAAATTGTTTTCATATTCCATTCTCACCTGTTTTTTCTTGTTTTTGAAGATAAAAAGATCTATTGTTTTTGCTCTTATTTATCCTCTGTCCTTTTCCTTCCATTCTCATGGAAGTAAAGAAGAAGGTAATTCTTTGGTCTCTATTGATAGTGAAATATTAGTTTAGTAATTTATTTAATGATCCTCTTTTATATTAATTGTTTATTTCATGAATATAGAAAAAAAAATATTGTACTGTGTGTTTTTTATATAACCGAATCTTAATTGTGGTTCCATTATATGTCTTGAGTTTCTCACAAATTGTTCTCATATCTCATTCTCAGCTATTTTCTTTTGTTTTTGAAGAGAAAAAGATCTATCATTTTTGCTCTTATTTCTCCTTTGTTCTCTTCCACACTCGAGGGGAAAAAAAAGAAGGTAATTCTTTGGTCTTAATTGATAGTGAAATATTAGTTTAATAATTTATTTAATGAGTCTGTTTTATATTAATTTTTTATTTTATGAACATAGAAGAAAAAATATTATACTGTGTGTTTTTTTTATAACTGAATTTTAGTTGTAGTTTCATTATATGTCTTGAGTTTCTCACAAATTGTTCTTACCTATCTTCTTTTGTTTCTGAAGAGAAAAAGATCTATTATTTTTGCTCTCATCTTTTAGCGGTTTTCTTCCATTCTTGAATAAATAAAGAAGAAAGTAATTCTCTTTTGTCTCACTTGATAGTAAAATATTTGTTTAATCAGCCTCTTGTATATTAATTTTTTATTTTATGAAAATAGAAAAAAAATATTGTACTTTGAGTTTTTTATAACTGGATTTTAAGTGTGATTTGATTATTATTGAATTTTCTTTTGACAATTTTGTAGATATGTGTGATTTTTTTTAATTATTGTTATACTAAATTAAATATTTAATTTTATTTTATTAATGACAAAAATTAAATATATAGATTTTTTATATATTATTTTGGCTTCCAATAATTCTCGTCAAGATCCACCACTGTTGGTGATGGCGACGAAGTGAGACGACAATGGGCTGGTGATTTAGTGGAGAGAACTGTGCAACGATGGCGGGAGGGAGAAGAGAACACTCTGCATGCGCGGACAAGTGAAAAGGTTAAAACTTTTTAATCTGGCATGAAATATAACGACGGTTGTTTCACTTAACCGCAGTTAATAGAAATATGACGATGGCCGCTAAAGAATCCGTTGTCGTTTTTGTGATTTTGCCGGTTCATCGATGGTCGGTCATGTAGAAAATTATCGTTATAAAGTTGAATTTAATTATAGTGCTGCCACAGCTGTTTTATTACGCGAGTGACATAAACGTCGTTATTTAACGTTGTGGTATGGATACTTTGCATTAGTGTTTAATTTATTTACAATAATAGGTACTATAGGTTATAATAAATAAATATTTTAGTCATTAAAACTGTTTTTCTTTGTTGGAACTAGTCAAATATATTATACTTTTTTGCAAGAGGTAGTACTTTTTTTACACATATTTTGGATTAAGTTCAATACAAAATCTAATGACAAAAAAACTTCATTTTATAACTTTATTATGACCATATATAATTAACACAGAACATAGAGAGATCCAAAGATGAAAGATAGAAGGTAGAATTCCAGTATAGAAGGTTGAAGGTTCATATCATTCATATAAATAAATGAAATTACATCTCATTAATGGTCTTCTTTTTTACATTACATCCGTTAGATAAATGGCAATACTTTATCAAATAACCAATTTAGACAGGTTACACATAAGAAAGAATACAACAACTACTTCAAAAAAAAAAAATATCTACACTTTTGACAGTTTTATTAACTTAGAAGCAACAAATCTCGTTTACTTTTTTCAATGAATCGTGAACATTGCTTTAATCTTCAACAGCATATCTTTATCTGATTAAAGGCATGAGGAAGTATGCTACGTACAATAGCTGCAAAAACAAACCCAACATCAATACAATATATGTTTCACGCTGTACAAAGAAAAAGACAAGAATATACGGCAAACAATTTGAAAATAACTATAAAATGTGTCCCAGTAATCACGTTCTAACATGTTTTGCTCCTCAAACGATGCAGAATTTTGTCACAGCATGAACTAACTACCTTAGATTACAAACATTATTTAAGAGTATTACCTTCCAAATCAACATGTAGTAGGATCTAATAGAACCTTTGTCACTCAAATCTACAAATTTGGCCTGGTACCACAGAATTGAAGCAAGAACAGCATGTCCCAGACCCTAAACGTTTTACACCCAAAAAGTTCCAAGCATTATTGTAAAGATTTAAATATATCTATTATGCTAATTAAATAAAAAAACAAAGCATGATATTTAAGAAAGACAAAAAGAAAGAAAAATAATTCTCAGAGGTGACATTATTCTCTATTCGTGATTACAATATATAAGTCTGAAAAGTGTATTACCGTGACAAGTTTAACCCAAAGGAGAGAAGATGATAGTCCTGCTAGAATGGCAACTCCAAAAGCAGATTCCAAAATGGAAACACAGATCCAAAATACCTAATAATTAAGGAAAATTCGTTAGAAACATCAATAGATTTGTTTTACCAAAAAAGACATCACATGTTTTACTCAAAAAACATACCTTTTTTTGACCTAGACGTGTTGAGAAAGATTGGATGCCAAATGCTTTATCTCCTTCAATATCAGGTATATCCTACATGTATAAAGATCCAATAAAATATTTTATACTAGTCACATATTGTACCAAAAGTTTGATGTTTGAAAAATGTATCATTTGAGAAAGAATAAACATTTACCTTGAACAATGCTATACCCAATGAGTATATGCTGGTGAATGCAACAAAGAACATCAGTGGCTTAAGAGAGGTAACAGCTCTCTTCAACACAAAAGTCTGTGCAATATCACAAAAATCATTTCATTAAAAAAATACTCTTCCATCATGTTTTTCTTACTTTAATTAATAATATGTTACAGGATAAACCTTCATGTGATAGAAAAACGAAATGGGAAATATAAGAGCCAAACTGCAAAATATGCAAGTTGCAGCGAGCAGCGGATTTTTCTTCCATCTCAAAAGGGGACCCTGAAAAGTTACGAAATAGTGATAGGTTTATGAGATATGTGATGCCACAAGAAGAAAAATGAAAACAAAAATGCAAGAATTACATATATATATATATATATATATATATATATATATTTGTGTGTTTATCATTGCTTTTATAAAGACAGGAGTTCATGATATTATTTATATTGTTAAATAGAATTTATTTTTCCTCATATTCCTATTTATCTTTTTCTTTTTTTAATTTGATATGGATGTTCTATAAGCCATCCTTATCAAATGCACCTATATGTACTTTTTTTTCTTTAGATGTTATTACGTGATTTTAGATAATGACACCTAAAATTGTAAGAGAAAATTGTCAAAATTTAATAGTTAAAATATCATTATCCTTAAAAAAATTCACCTTGATTGAATAACCACTCCATATGAGAAAGAATGATAGAAGACCCCAAAATAATGGCCAAGAACCTATCATATAGGTAGCCAAGAAACCCTGTAACCAAAATAAAACAATAAGCCCTCATTTACTATAAAGGGAATATAAATTGTTGTAAAAAAGGGATTAATACCATGATTGCAGATCCTACGGTAACAACTACACCAGTTGTAAAGGAAAATGCCCCAGATGGCAATGGAAGAAAAGGTTTGTTTATCTGCAGAAAAAAAATAATAGCCGAGATTAATAAAATACAAGCAATCAGTTCTTCCTTCAATAAAGTTTAAAAGTTTCATACCTTGTCAATTTCATAGTCATATAATTGATTCACGCCATTAACATAAAAGTCCATAAACATGAAAGGTAGCAGAGCCTGAAACATTTTTAAAATGTCAAAAAATATTAATTTACAAAGTTAAAGGATTGCTTTTAATTGAATATTTAATAAAAAACAACATATTTGGAGTCTCACCTGGAATAAACCAATGAAAAATAAAGGAGATGATATATCTGATAGTCTTTCCACTGCTAGGAGTGATGCAGCAATTGTGCTTAATGTCTGTCAAAGTTAAATAAAATTTTAGAAAATGAGTTTAATTATAATTTATTGTCACAGACTTAATATTATAATACATTTTTTCTCACTTAAAAACATCGAACGTGAGAAATTAACATATTTGATGGCGGACCTTAAGGTGACATAGGTGCTTGGACCCGTTTCTTTTTTTTTTTTTACATTTATATAATTTAATTTAATCTTTCAAATTTTAATATATTCTATATATATATATAGTATTTTCAAAAAAAAATTATACAAAGATTTTGTCACTTCCAAAATATTTGTTGAAAGATGGTCACTGATATATAATAATCGTTTAAATTTGTCTTCGGTTACACACTGCATATTAATCTTATCATTATCCGACTTGTTTGCAATCTCTAAGAGAGAATTGTTCAAAGTAATGTTTCATACAAATCAATTTATCTAAATATTAATCATAACATTTAAGGATTACATCTATTAAAGGAATACTAAATTGAACTTACCCGACCAAACATTGTGTAAGGATAGCAAAACCAATATAAGGCAACAAGGAAGCGTTTCACAGAGCCAACAATGTCTTTTGTTTCAGAAGCACTAGATTCCTCAGACCCAAAATATTCTTTAGAGATTGCTTTGGGTACATATTTCTTGTTGTTTTCTTCATTCGTTAACCCTCCTTCAACACTTTTGAACTGATTCTTCATAATCGGTTGTTGCAACCTCGTAAGGTTATACTCTATTTGACTTTTCCTTTGGTGCATTGAAGTTTTTGGTGCAAAAGAACCTACAACACAAAAATGTTAATTGCATGCAGTATAGATGACCATGCACAACAAAAGTCAAAATATTTGATGTTCAAAGAAATCATTATTTCTTAAATAGTTGAAACTGTTTTGAACAATTTATTTTTCCCATGGTTCGTCAATTATGGTCGCTGTACATACCCTTAAGTGCTTTGAAAAGTCAAAAAAAGCCACATATAATTATTTTTTATATCTTTTGGAAAAATAAATTCATTTCCCACTTGACATCCAAATGACATTAAAATTTATTCATTGAACAAAATATTTGTGAAACAAAATAAAAATTAACGCAAATTTCCATATGTTAAGTATTTTGTGTATAATAACTTTGATTAACCTTTCACTTCGGAATTGACCACTTAATCTTTCTATTATATATTGCAGATTTTATGATTATAAATTTTTTATTATATGGAAAATAATATGGAAAAAGGCTGAATAATGACGACAGTATTTAATAATATTTATATCTCGTGACAACTGCAGCATTTGAAACTAAAAATGTATTAAAAAATTGGACTAGTGCATGCACCTTTTTACTTTTTATTTGATAAAAGAGTAGAAAGTGTATTAAAAAGGTATCAAGAGCAAATTCATGAGGAAACTAAAATTTTATGGTACAAAAACATGAAATAATTTTAAAAAATAATATTTCTATTACTATAATAGATATATCAAATAAAAATATATATTATTTCAAAGTGTTAAGAGGAACAATATATGTGAAACATACTTCCATCATAGGAAAATTTTTTGTTGGAATGTTTGCTTCGCCAGAGATTTCCACCTACAATTACCAACGTTAATCGTATTAGTAACCAAAAACCTTGCAATGATAAAAAAAATCAAGTTTTACATAAATTATTTTTGAAATATAATATGAAAGTAATTGCTGATATAGGTACCGTTTGCGAGTGAACAGACATTGGGAGAGAACCTAAGAGACATTGAAGCCATGGAAACTGAACCTTAATTATGACAAAAGTACTTTCTGATAAAGAAATAAACAAACACACCGGTACTTAAGAAGACACGGGTAGAGAGATTTATATACTACGCTCAATTTCATTTAATTTATTCATATATTGCATTACTTTTGACCATCCTTTCAAAGACAAACAAATACACCAATAATATAATAATAAATGAATACATAGCCGCCGAGGAATAATTGAATTGATTATTTTTATCATATCTATAGTTGTCAAAATAGAATTTTTAGTTAGTCTAAAATATTTGTTCATATTTATTAAAACAAGCATCACGGTGGCTCTGAGATAGTTTTTGGACGGCTATACTATGAATTTAGAATTTAGGTTGGAAAGGTGATGATTGTTTAATTTCTTCTTAATGTTTTCCCCAGAACTCTAGTGTACATTGGTCAAATATTTTGAAAATTTTCCACTAGAACTCTCATACCAAATTAATGTTAAAACTCTAGTGTACATTGGTAAAATATCTTGCATGTTCCACATTTTTAATTAGATTAATTTAATTGAGAAGGTTATCCGTAATAAGCAAATCTGTCCATGTATCTGTGTTTGGTTCTCTTTTTCTCTTTTTCTCTATTTCTATTTTTTTTTCTTTGTTGCTATGTTTGTTTGATTTTTAAGTATAAACCCTTGTTATTACGAAGGAATGACTCAATTATAGAGTTAGTGAGGAAGTCTCTCATTATTGACATGGAATTTGAAAGCAATAATTGATTAAATATTTTAAAAGTTTTTTGTGTTGAGGGCCTACATCATGCAAATTATGAATCATCACTAACATTATGATTGAAACATCAAATCCCTAACTTCTAAGTTTGTTTTAAGTTTCTTTTTTTTTATCAAGAATAAAAATAAATAAAAAATATATAATACATATTTACAACAAAGCATATGCTAAATTGTTTACAAACAAACAAATCATAAAACAAACTCGAAAGACCTAAACTTGTTTTATGTTATATATAATTATAAATAAAGGATTAAATACATATAAAAAAAATATTTGATATAAATAATTAGTACCTTAATAGTTTATGTAAACATAACTCTTCTCCTTTTGTATCATTTTTTTTCTTCTGATTCTTTCCTATGATATTTTTTACTATCTTCCAATTAACAACTATTTAACATGTACTACAATTTGTTTATGGCACTTTCCATGGTAAGAAGTTGTGTATCACAATGTGGGGTTGAGTTCAGATTCACAACATGTAGCAACTTTTCTATTGTCTTCGTTGATGACAATAAAATATACAGATGTTAGGTATAAAAATAAAATAAGGAATGTATATTGACTTGGTACATTAAGAATTTTACTTTTGTTAACTCTACGATTACTCTTCTACAAACTAAGAGGTATATCAAATAGAAGAAATGTGTGAAATTGATTGTAGCAACCCATTTTAACACACCACATAACTTACTTAACATGTATAATTACTTTGGTTTCAAAAATTCAAGTTAAAATCAATCGTCTAACGCTCTTCTCACATTCACCAATGTATCGTCTAATACGTTTATATTTCATTGTATTGTCTAACACGTGCAACTCTCTTTATTGATATTAAGAAAAAAGCTAATCAACCCTTTATTTGAATCTCGAAAAAAAGAAAATTGAGCTTTTAAACAAAACTGAAAATTTGTTTTTACAACTTAAAACTTTATTCTAAAAGAAATAAACATAAGACGAAACTATAAGGAAATAAAACCCTTGGAATAAACTTTTATCACCTATCATTCTGTCTTCAATATTGTGAATCACTACATGAGATATCTTTTACTCCCCTAACATACATGATCATTATAGTCAACAGATACAGAAGGATAAGTTAACATAACAAAGAACAAACCACCAATTACTTGATGCAAGAGGTGTTGGATTTTTACAAAAGGCCATATCCAAGAGCATTTTTCAAGTAGCGAATGATCCATAAAGCCTGTTGCATATGTGGTTCACACGGAGAAGAAACAAACTTGTTGAGTTGTTGGACAGCAAAACTAATATTAGGCCTAGTATTAGTCAAGTAAAGTAATCGTCCAATCAGACGCCGAAAGGAAGAAGAATCTGATAGAAGAGCTCCCTCGTCGACATGAAGTTTGATAGAAGGATCAGATGGCGTTGGTGCCAGTTTACATCCAAGCATCCCTACCTTTGAAATGAGGTCCAAACAGTATTTCCTTTGATTGAAACTAAGCTATCAAGAGAACGAGAAACTTCAAGGCCCAAAAAATACTTGATATGGCCAAGATCTTTAATATGAAATCTAGAATGAAGATGAGCTTTTACAACATTAATTTCAGCAATGTTATTGCTAGTGAGAACCACATCATCGACATAAACCAATAAAGCAGTAATATCAGAGGCAAATTTCTTCACAAAGAGAGAGTGGTTAGCAAAGCTTTATGTGTAACCAAGAAGAAGTAGCTCTGAAGTTAATTTTTTATTCCAATTACGATTGTTTTATTTTAAACCATATAGAGATTTGTTAAGCTTACAAACAAGATTTGGCTGGGGAAGAGAAAGACCAGGTGAAGGCTTCATATAAATCTCTTCATGTAAGTCTCCATGGAGGAAAGCATTGTCAACATCCAACTGATGAATAAACCAATCACTAGCAGTGGCCAAGGCAAAAAGGATGTGAAAAGTAATAAGTTTAACAATTAGAGAGAAAGTTTCGAAATAATCAAGCCCTTCGGTTTGAGTAAAACACTTAGCCACCAACCGTGCTTTAAACCTATCAATTGTGCCATCTAGTTTATGTTTGAGTTTGTAAACCCAGCGGCAACCAATTGGCTTAATGCCAGAAGAAGGAGAAACTAAAGTCCAAGTCTGGTTTCTTGAAATTGCACCTTGATGTTTTGGTGCAATACAATGCTACTGGAATGGCGAATAAAAAATTGCACTGGCTGTAGAGAGTGTTGTGACAAATGCTCATAATATAGCTTGTGCTGCATGTATGGTTGAGCATGATAAAATGAAGAGCAATGTCCAAATGCAAACTGGTGACTCATGATAAAATTACACAATGAAAAATGACACTGAAATAGTAACAAACTATGTAAAAACAACACATATCAACACATGAACTAAACTAAAATTACCTAGACTAAATAACACAAATCAAACTCAAGAATCATTCACACTTTACCTAACCCCACCAACGACGCCATTTGATAAACCTCTACCAAGGATTAATCCTAAGATAGGCTAGGGAGTTTAAATGATTCTTGAATGTGCTCTGTGAATTGGAGGAAATCTAATAAAATTTACTAAAATAGATACTAAAAGGACTCTAAAATGTTATGGATATGTATGAGTCCAAAGTGCTTGATGAAATGCTTAAGCAAACTAGAATACACGTATGATGTTTGATGAAATGCCTAGGCTTCTAATGCACATACACTACACAATGTGAATATCCTACACACAATCTAAACATGTGAGATGCTTCTAATGCATGGATTAAACTAAATGAAGGTACTGAAAATGAATTAACAACATTATAAACAGGAAATCAAAATCTGAAAAATTTCTCATGAATGCGCATATATGAAATGTGCAGGACATGATCGTGAATCGCTATAGAATGAATGAAATGATGATGTGATGATACAAAATGCTTAGAAATGGTTTCAATAGAATTTAGAAACTAGTATCACGCGAAATGGTGAAGTAAAACGCAAATTCCCAAATCATGAACCTTGTTTAACGAAATTAACTAACAAACACGCAAATGCGAAATTGAATGCAATGAATGACGAATTGGATGTTGAAATGGATTGAAAACACTACGTCTAGCATCATAATGGAATCACGAACGTGAAACAAGCATGAAAAACACTAAAACATTGAATTCAAATTTAAAATTTGATAGAACCGTGTGTGAAAGTGTTGTGCTGAACTGAAGTCACAAAACCAGAATTGATGACTTGAGTTTTTGTGATTCTAATCAAGAGACACTTGAATTAGTTTAGATGACTATGCATCATCTAGTTTTCAACTTGTTTCCTCATTGAAACCGATAAAATTGTGAATCACAACCCCAACTATCAATATCAATTGTTGACCAGTTCAGCAAGGAAAGAAAACTGAAAAATGGAAAGAAAAATTGGAAACACAATTTGGAAATAGAATTCATCCCATAGAAACATTACAAAGGTAAAATAGTTTATACAAAGATGGAAGACTCAAAGTCCTATGCCTATTGTGCGATCACAACATCTTGAATGATCTATAACAGCAGCAAAACAATGGTGGAAAAAGGAGAAAAAAATCGGGTGAAAAGTGTATAGTTTTGTTACGAAGTGGATGAGAGTTCTTGCATGAATGTGAATGGCGTGAATGCCATTTTTTTTCTGGTGATGTATGTGTGTGGTTTTTGTATGAATGAATGGCGCCAAAGATATCAGTTTCCAGCACATGTAACTGGATATTACAAGTTGGATTAACTGTCAAAATCTCTATCTTACACTAATACATTTCTTTTCGAAAAAATAAAATAAATATATTTTTTCAATTGATAGTAGGTAAGGAAAAAACACGTGAAATAAGTTTTCTTTAGATTTTTAAACTCTAAATTTAGCATAAAAAAAGAAAAAAAAGGAAGAACTCAATTGTTTTTAACTATCACACCCCTTTTCATTAGCCCAAAGAATTTATATTTATCTTCACCCCCACCCTTTACTATTTACACTCCTCACATGACATGTTAACAAAGGATATTTTAGATATTTTAAAATCGCTATTGTAAAGAAGGGTATAATTTTAATTATTAGAAAAGCAATATTTATCATAATAATTAGAATCAATATCTTGATATTATGATTTGATTTATGTGGTTGTCTCATTGGGATTATATTTTAATAATTAGAAACAATATCCTGATAATAATATACTAAATATCCTAGATATTACACTATGATTTGATTTTTGATTTATGTAATGTTTGTCATCAGAGCCAATTCTTACCTTATAACATTCATGTGTAATTAAGGTTGAAATTATCCATCAAAACCAATTCTTATCTTATATTTTTCATGTGTAATTAAGGTTGAGATTACAATTGTATTACAATGTGTGTCCATATAAGCAAACAATTTATCAAGTGAAGGAGAAGAACAAAAGCTTTTCACCTTTTTTAGGAAGAAAATATTCTACACTTAACAAAAAAAAACTTAGAGAAGGAGACAAGGAGGAAAAGAAAAACGAAAAAAAGAGAAAAGAATATGGAAGAAAAAAGTGTGATTGATAAAGAAGGTATGTCAGTTTTTTCTTTTTGACTGTTAGGATCATTATTTCTTTATTAACAAATATTTTTTTCAAGAAATCATAAAAAATATTTTTCCTCATTTATTTTTGTGTTTGTTTGGTTGCAACTATTTTATAATAATTCAAAAAAGATAAAAACAATATAAAATTTTCAAAAATTAAAAATCAACATGTTTTCAAATGTTTTTTTTAATAAGAACTATGTGATATTTGATTCTCAATTGTGAAGGGAGATATGTAGGAGTAAGGTCAATCCTTGTTAGGTTCACTTCCAAACAAATTAAATCATTAGTCTTTCTAAATAACTACATAACATTGATTTCTCATTTCGAATGAGAATACATAGTAGTAAGATCAATCTTTGTTGGACCCAAAAATTAAAAATATATTTTTTTGTTTCTTTTGCATGTTTTTTTATTTTTTTTTATTGGAAAAATTAAAGTTTGAAAAGCACATTAATTTTTATCTTTAATCAAAGATACTATCTTCAGCGGGTGTTATATAGTGTGTAACACCTTTCTTATGCATAACCGACATTCAGATCTCAAAACTTTTTCTCTCACTAACTTGCCTTATCTTTATAATTTTTTATAATTTTACAAAATAAAATATGATAATAATTTCAAACTTTTTTTGTTTCAAGTTTTATTTTTAGTTTGTCGTCTTTGTTGCAAGATGAGATACGAAAAATGCATGTGGAATTCCAATATAAAAGGTTGAGGTTTCAATATCATTCATACAAATAAATAAAATTACATCTCATTTCTTGAGGCCATGTAATGGTCCTCTTTTTTACATTACATCCGTTAGATAAATGACAATACTTAATCAATTAACCAATCTAGAAAGGTACACGTAAGAAAGAATTAATAATACAACTACTATAACAACATTCTCTATACTTTTGACAGATTTATTAACTTTAGAAGCAAAACAAATCTCGTTTGTTTTGTAATGTACTGTGAACATATTGCTTTAACCTTCAAACACATCCTTATCTAATTAAAGGCATGAGGAAGTATGCCACGTACAATAGCTGCAAAAACAAACCAAACATCAATACAAATACGTTGTTACATTATCAACTAATTATATCTTACATTATAAACATTATTTAAGAGTATTACCTTCCAAATCAGCATATAGTATGATCTAATGGAACCTTTGTCACTCAAGTCTACAAATTTGGCCTGGTACCACAGAATTGAACCAAGAACAGCATGTCCCAGACCCTAAATGTTTCCACCCAAAAATGTTCAACCATTATTGAAAAGATTTAAATATATCTATTATACTAATTAAATAAAGAAATTAAGCATAATATTTAAGAAGAACAGACAGAAAAACAATTCTAAGAGGTGACATTATAGTCTCTCTAACAAAAAAAAAAGGTTCAACTAACACATTAATATATGACATTTGTCTGTACATTTAAAAAGGTTAATGAATAGTTAATATATATTTAGAGATGGAATAAAAACGATTAATTTATTGATTATATGATGTGATAAGAAAAAATAAATAATATATATATATATATATATAAATATATATAAAATAAGTGTATATTAAATTAAGGTATATGTGTATCGTTAACACATATAAGAAGAAAGATACATCATATTCGTGATTACAATGTATACGTGTTAAAAGTATATTACCGTGGCAAGTTTAACCCAAAGGAGAGAAGATGATAGTCCTGCGAGAATGGCAACTCCAAAAGCAGATTCCAAAATGGAAACACAGATCCAAAATACCTAATAATTAAGGAAAATTCGTTAGGAACATCAAAGAGATTTGTTTTACCCAAAAAAAAAAAAAACATCCCATGTTTACTCAAAAAAACATACCTTTTTTTGACCTAGACGAGTTGAAAAAGATTGAATGCCAAATGCTTTATCTCCTTCAATATCAGGTATATCCTATACATACATAAAGATCCAATAAAATATTTTATACTAGTCACATATTGGACCAAAATTTTGATATTTGAAAAATGTATCATTTGAGAAAGAATAAACATTTACCTTGAACAATGCTATACCCAATGAGTATATGCTGGTGAATGCAACAAAGAACATCAGTGGCTTAAGAGAGGTAACAGCTCTCTTCAACACAAAAGTCTGCAATATTTCACACAAATCATTTCATTAAAAAGAATATTCTTCCATCATGTTTCTTACATTATTATTAATATGTTACAGGTCAAACCTTCATGTGATAGAAAAACGAAATGGGAAATATGAGAGCCAAAGTAGTATATATGCAAGTTGCAGCAAGCAGTGGATTCTTCTTCCATCTCAGAAAGGGACCCTGAAAAGTTACAAAATTGTGTTACAACAAAAAGATAAAAAAGATTAATATAATATTAAAAGTTAGCACGAGAAACATATAGGAAACAAGAAAACGTAAGGTATTAAGAGTCTATTTTTGGAAATATATAAAAAATTAAAGAAGCTAATGAGTTAGACAAATTAACTACGGAAATTTAATCTACTATAAGAAAGCCATCGTTATCAACTTTGACAATAATATAGTCGAGTCACGTGACGACAGCTCAGAAAAAACTACTTATTTTTTCTCATATTCCTAGTTTTTTTATAATTGATATGGATCTACTATAAGTCATCGTTATCAAGACTTTGACAACAATAGTGGAGTCACTTGATAACAACTAAGGAAAAAAAATATATAGTTGCAATTTTTCAGAACTCACCTTGATTGAATAGCCACTCCATATTAAAAAGAATGATAGAAGACCCCAAAATAATGGCCAAGAACCTATCATATAGCTTGCCAAGAAACCCTGTAACCAAAATAAAACAATAAGCCTCGTTTACTATAAAAGGAACATAAATTGTTGTAAAAATAAGGATTAATACCATGATTGCAGATCCTACGGTAACAACAACACCAGTTGTAAAGGAAAATGCCCCAGATGGCAATGGAAGAAATGGTTTGTTTATCTGAAAAAAAAAAAAGAGCAGAGATTAATAAAATACAAAGGAACCAGTACTTCCTTCAAAAAGTTTATAAAGGTGGCATTTTTTTTTGACCATATAGAAGTGATAAATTCTTCTTGATTCAAATTATTCATTTCTAATAGTAAGTTTATACCTTGTCAATTTCGTAGTCATACAATTGATTCACGCCATTAACATAAAAGTCCATCAACGTGAAAGGTAACAGAGCCTGAAACATTTTTAAGAAGTTAAAAAATATTATTTCACAAAGTTAAAGGATTGTTTATAATTGAATATTTAAGAAAAACAACATATTTGGAGTCTCACCTGTAATACACCAATGAAAAATAAAGGAGATGATATATCTGACAATTTCTCCACTGCTAGAAGTGATGCAGAAATCGTGCTTAATGTCTGTCAAAGTCAAAAAAATTGAAACAATTAGGATATTAGAAACTACTTTAATTATAATTTATTTTCATAAAATCGATTCAATTCTAATACACTTCTTCATGTTAAGAAAATGGAAGATTAAAATGAAGTAAATCTAATAACGGGTGACAATATAGATTTGAATTTCAATTAGTATAAATTTTAAATTATTTTAATACTTGATATAAATTTTAAATATTAAAAAATAAATTTAAATTATCTTTTATAAAACTGTGATAGAAAAATAAAATTCATCTTCAATTATACATCATACATAAAAATAAATTGGTTTAAGTATTAATCATTAATTATATCTATTAAAGGAATACCAAAAAGATTGAACTTACTCGACCAAACATTGTGTAAGGATAGCAAAACCAATATAACGCAACAAGGAAACGTTTCGCAGAGCCAACAATGTCTTTTGTTTCAGAAGAACGAGATTCCTCAGACTCAAAATATTCTTTAGAGACTGCTTTGGGAATATATTTCTTGTTGTTTTCTTCATTCGTAGACACTCCTTCAACACTTTTGAACTGATTCTTCAGAATCGGTTGTTGCAACCTCGGAAGGTTATATTCTATTTGATTTTTCCTTTGATGCATTGAAGTTTTTGGTGCAAAAGAACCTACAACACAAAAATGTTAATTGCAAGCAGTATCAGTGACCATGCACAAAAAAAAAGTCAAAATGGTTGATGTTGACAAAAACTATCGTTACTTAAATAGTTGAAACTGTTTTGAATTTTTTTTTTTTCGCATGGTTAGTCAATTATGGTCGCTGTACCTCAAGTGCTTTGAAAAAGTCACAATTATTTTTATATTTCTTAGAAAACAAATTCATTTCTTTTAAAAAATAAGACATAAGCAGGTTTAAATATTTATTCTTCCTTTTATTTATCGAAGTGTCTTGTAAAAATAAAATCGTGATGCAACGGTCACTCCAAAGCAGATAATAATTTTAAAATTAATTCATTGAACATAATATTATTACAGTGTAAAAGAAAAAAGAAATTAACGCAAATTTCTCATATTAAGTATTTTTGTGTAACCTTCACTTTCACTTAATCTTTCAATTATTTGCTTGATTTTATGATTGTCAAATTTTTTTCACTTTTTTTATTGCTTTTCAATTTTTTATTATTTAGGAAATTATAAGAAAAATGCTCTTGGGCCCATTTTAGTAATATCTCAAAATTGAGTGTTCAATCTAATATTTATTTCCCATAAGATGAAAGTATTTAATTATTTATATCTCATGATGACTGCAGCATTTAAGAAATACAGATACTTATGGAGGGATAATCCGAACCGACTTACAAAAATTGGACTAGTAGTGCACAGCCGTTTTATTTTATAAAGAGGAAATACCATGAATTTAAAAAAAAAAAGAAGATATAAGAAAAATATAATGAACAAATTCACGAGGAAACTAAATTAAAATTTATGGTACAAATCAAATGAAATATTTTTCAAACAAATTTACTTCTATTAATATAAGAGATATATTGTAAAGATACGATATTAAATAAAACCACACTATTTAAAGTGTTTAAGACAATAATACATCATTAAAAGACAGTATTAAATACTTTAAAAAAGTTCAAATAATATAATTTTAAAAAACTTTATTTATCCTTTATTTTATTACAATTTATATAAAATTTTGCAAAACAAATAAATAAAAAATAAAAGTATTTCCTTCAAACAAGGAAAAGTCTTAAAGTAAAATTTCTTCAAACAAAGAAAGTATGAAAGTAAAAAATATATTTGTTGATTCTCAAGTGGTAATAAAGGTATCATATCAAGTGATAGAAAGAAGAAAAATGAAAAATGTATTTTAAAATTATCATTTCAATCTTATAAATCTTTTTAACGTTGAATAATTATATTTTTGAATATTGGGAAATGGAAAGGTTGAGATGCCGAACCATTTCGAAATTAGTTATAATAATTAGGAAGGGTTAAGTAATAACAAATTAAAGTTATAACAAATAAAAAGGTTAAATAATTGAAAACAGATGATATGTGAACATACTTCCATAGGAAAAATTCTTGGAATGTTTGCTTTGCCATAGATTTCCACCTACAATATTAACAACGGTAATATTATTAGTAACCAAAAAACTTGTAATGATAAAAAGAAACAAATTTTACATAAAAAATGGTTGAAGTATATATAAGAAGAAAGTGTTGATATATAGTTACCATTTGTAAGTGAAAAGACATTGGGAGAGAACCTAAGAGACATTGAAGCCATGGAAACTGAAACTTATCACAAAAGCACTTTCTGATGAAGAAATAAACAAACACACCCAGGTACTTAAGAAGACAGGGAATGAGAGATTTATATACTTCTCTCAATTCGATTTAATTATTTATATATTTCATATCTTTTGACCATCCTGTCAAAGACAAACAAATACACTAACAATATAATAACAAAAGAATAAATAGCCGCCTAGGAAGAAATGGATTGGTTATTTTTATATTGTATTTAAAAGTGGTCAAAATTGATATTTTTAAATTAGCCTCATGAAAATATTTGTTAATATTTATTCTGAAAACATTACCGGGGTCATTTTTGAATCACGATCTAAAATTCAGTTCATTTGACCACCAATTAACTGAATTATCTTAATTTATTCACTCTCCATGACGTTCTACCATCCATTTTATTACTTTTATATTTAATATTTTAATTTATATTTCAATTAAATAACTTGATTTGATGTGTTGTTCTTTACTCTCGGATAACGGTGTAAAAATAGTGAAAAAATCTTTTTCTTAAATTCCAGAATGAGACTGTCCGGAAACTACGTCTTCGCTGTCTCTGTTCTCAGATATTCAATAATTCACAATGTCGACGTTTGGATTCAAGATTGTTACAATTCTTGAAAAAGTCTACAACTGTTTTAATTTAATATAAAATTTGGATACACATGAATCTGGTTCGGAATATTAATTTAATATAAAATTTGGATATAGTTCTATTCCTATTAATATTAGTAATGTTTTTCATCAAAATTTGATTTCTATTTTTTATTAATTAATTTAATAAAAATTCATGAAATATAATTACCTATATCTCTGAATTTAATTAGGTATAATATTGTTTTGAATTTTTTCTAGTTTAATTATATGATCTATATATTTTAGAATTAATTTTTTTAAATGTAATAGGCTAGCTAGATTATTATATTTGCTCAGAAGTCCCAACACTCTCTATCTTTATTTTTGACTTCTTCCTCCTCATATTTCAGCTCGGCAATTTCGTCATTGTTAGGCTAGATTATTATATTTGCTCCAAAGTTTGACTACTTTATATTTTGCTTCTATTTCATAAAGCGCCAGAGAAAATATTTTAAAGTCATGTACTCAATCTTTTCTTTTCTTTTTTCCTTTTAAATTATTGTTTATGTTAATAATACAAAATCATAACTTAAAATCATAAAATTTGGAATATCTTTAAGAAAGTCTATCTATTTAATAGTAAACTCGAGACAACATTTAAAATGTATTAAATTTTAGGCAGATCTTCAAATATTTGAAGTTAATTAAAATCAATCCTTACTTTTTTACTATTTGTAACTTAATAAGAAAGTGAGAATCCAATCTAATATATCTGACTAGGTCAAACCAACCCTACTCGATTCAACAAGTCTCGACATAGTTCAATTGGGTATGAACTTGGAAAACTCTGCCCTAGCTTGAATTAGAATTGCATGATTTGAACTTGGCCCAAGACCTACCACATGTAGACTCAACTCGGTCCAACGTCAATTTGATTCAACTCGATCTGATGTGGGCTTAACTCAACTCAACTAAAGGCCAGTTTCACTCAGCTCAACCAAAGGTGGGTCTAGCTCCACTCAACTTGGGGTGCGCCTGTAACATCCCGATCGAATGTTACGAATTTAAATAAATTAAATAGAAATAATAATTAAACATAATTTATTATATCGTCTTTTCCCAACACGCGAGAAAATTAAAACTTTTATTTCACCGGAACATGGTCCAAAATCCATAACGTATAAAACTCGAATCAATATATAAAAGTCTGTAACATAAATGTTTAGAAAATTATTCAAAACCATAAACAATAAAAGCTCTAATAAAGCTTTTTCCCCAATCTAGCCCCGCTCCAGCTCTATGCTTAACCAGTACCACCTGAAACATCATATGGTCCCGTGTAACGCAATAGACGATCATTACAAGACACAAGCAGATATGATGAGCTAACAGTAACATATAATAATTCAAATTTGCGTAAACATACACTCATCAAAGGAACTCTATCCTTTTATTAAAAGCCACATGGTCACCATCATGTTATCCATGTTCTACGTCTTTAGATGATAACCTCAAGATACCCTTTACTGCCTCTACCTACAAGCCACAACTTGTAGAACACATGTGGAAAACCTATTACGGACCACACTTCGTAACGTCAGGTGGAGTTCCCAATACGAACCATAGTTCATAATTGTCCCAAGACTACCAAACTCGCCGGCTAGCGCCGAAGAGGGAAATCTTCTTAGACCCATCTGTACGAGCCACAACTCGCACACTCACACCGACAATACTCGCCAATCTAAGCCATAACTCAAGGAATGCTCGTGTTCATCCGCCATCCCGAGCCACAACTCAAGGGGTGTTATTCCGAGCCACAACTCAAGAAATGTAACGTGTTTACCCAATATCCCGAGCCATAACTCAAGGGATATCATTCTGAGCCACAACTCAAGGAATGCTACAACAAAGTTCATCCTTAAGGTTTCACCCAAAGCCTCGTAGACCACGCACATTCTAATCACCCAAGCAATTACTTGACCATAGACCTAAGATTACATGCTCCCACGAACCTCTCTGCTCATGGTCTTGCCTCTATGAACCTCCTCGCTCATAGTCCAACTCTACGGACCTCCCCGTCTGTAGTCTAACACAAGTGATCCAACAACTACAAACCTCCCCGCTCATAGCAGCTCTCAAGTGTGAGCATGGAACATACGAACCTCCCTACTCATATCCTCACACGAGAGCCTCATAATTTTAACTTTCCCACTCATATTATCACGTGTTCACCACCAGCCATGAACCTACCTGCTCACGACACAAAAAAGCATCTCTTAGTCCAAGTCCCATATCACAAACACGCAAAACGCAAACCAAAAGAGCACACTACTCTTTGTTCTGTCGCTTGACGCTGCCTAAGCGTCGCTAGGAGAAATCACAACGCAGACTGCCTGGCGAAAATATTTCGCCGCCAAGCGCCAAGCTCAAACCAAACTTATCTAGCGTTTGTTGCTTGGCAAGTCAATCCTCACCGCTAGGCACCACACGCTCCAAGGTTCTATCTAGTCCAAACTTACATCCAGATTACTTGTTTAGGTTTTTATACCTTGCATCAATTTACACATTATAATTCCACTCCACATACTCCAAGTCTTATAATCATACATATTAGTATTCATGTAAACTCATGCTACTAAAATTGGTCAATATTGCATGTTTTAAAACAACACAACAACCACACCTACCTATGATTAGTGAAATACACAGTCCAGACCACCTAATGAGGACGTCGACGCCGTTCATCGGTGGAATGTGGCTCCAATTGATGGTGAATGATCGGAACGGCCTCCAACAATCGATTTGTTTAGTGAAATCGACCGAATATGCAGTGAAAGACTCGATTATGGTATGAATAACTATCGTTCTCTCACGGATCCTCACAGCACTCACGGTGTTTCGAACCCTAGGAAGAGAAATCCTCGTCTAAGGTGAAGGGTGAGCTGATGAAGAAAGGGATTAAACCACAATTCATTCATCTAAGCTAGCTATTACAATGTGTTTGGTTTGCCTTTATATATGTGAAGACAACCGAAAAACGTGAATGAAGACGTCGTCTAACAACAACCTAACGACAAGAAAGAAAGAAGAAACCCTAGATTAAGAGTTTGGAGGTAGATTTGATGGAGAAAGACAGAGTTCCGGTGGAGGAGAAAGGAAACCCTAACTATGCTGCGTCGTTTACATAATGGGTTGGTTGACTAAAGTGAATGTATTTGGTGAAGTGTTGCACATGCGGAAAGGAAGTGGGCTGCCACTTGCAAGCCCAAGAGGGAAGCTGATTTCATTGTGCCTTCCATACGTGATATGAAACAATCATGTTGTAGATGCTTTGAAATCTGGCTGGTGTGATAATGGGCTTTAAATGCCACTTTCAGGCCCAATGCCACTCACGTAGTAATGATGGTGCACGCATGATGTAAAGAAGCCTTCACACTCCAAGGGATGATTTGGGCTGCTGGATTCAAAAGCCCACGACGCATAATAGTGACCCACATGTGTGCTCATGGAGTAGACTTGGAAATGGGCTGTATTAAAAAACAAACACAATTAGAACAACATTTATTTAATTAAAAAAATAAAGAAAATAAAAGAAAATAAAAGAAATGGGCCTAGGCGTTGACCCAATGTTATAAGCTTTGTTGGGGTCACATTATCCCCTCCCTCTTGAAGAGGATCTGTCCTCAAATCAAAAGGGTTGTTGAAAGGCTTACAACAACCAATTTGGAAAGTTCCACCAGGATAAAAAACAAATCTTCAATAGTCATAAAAAAATGGTATTAAAATCATAATGACCATGCAATATAATTGATTGGGCAATGTGTGAAAATGGGCTTTTAACGAATGAGAATGATGATATCCAACCCATTACACACAAAGAGTGTCTTGCACTTTGACTTAGTTGATGTTTGAAAAGAATTTTAAAGTCAAAGTGTATTTTGGCACAATAATTTGAGGAGGATGAAATAAGGGAATGAGATGGAGAACAAAATGTTTGAGAGGGAAACAAAAAAAATTAATGAAAAAGTGAGAAGAGTTTAAAGAGGGGATTACTCCCTTTGGAAATTAGGTCTTCATAGAAGGGAGTGGTGAAGGATGGTACACCAAATCCCTAGCAATGAGTTCCCTTTTTTCTTTGGAAATGCTCTTTAACTCTACCACTTGTGAATTTCTTTCAAGCTCACTCTTTTGTCTTATTTTCTCTTTTTCTTCAAATTCTTTTCTCTCATTCTCTTCTTTGGCTTTTCTAAGATTCTCCTCTTTATCTTTTTCTTCCTCATCTCTTTTCTTCCTCTCTTTTGTCTCTTTTTCCCTTTGTTCTCTTTTAGCACGAAGCTTCTCAAGCTCTTCTTTTGCTCTCTTCTTTTCATACTCTTAAAGCTTTTTAAGTTTTGCTTGCTCTCTCTTATGTTTTTGTCTCTTTCTCTGTTTACTCAAGAACAAGTCCAAATTGTGCTTAAAATCTTTTAATAGTCTAGAAAACTTAGCAAGATTTTGGATGAATGCATCACCTATATCAATGAAGTCTTCTATCCTAGACTGTTGCTCTTTAGTTATCCTAAATGAAGGGGGAATGAAATGTTTCCACATGCATGTTTTTAATTCATAAAATGTGTTAATGCATGATTCTCTCCCCTTTTGCACTTTAGATTGTCTCTTTTGCCACCACTCAGATAAACGTCCTATAAACCTAGAAGTAACATGCCTAAGAATGTTAAATTGACTATATTTATTAAAATATGGTTGCACCAATTTCTCTGTATCCCACATCCAATCTCTAAATGATATTGGTCTTATATCTTCCCCAAAGAATGGAATGTCACTATAAATGGTATGATGCAACTCATGACTACTATGCTTACCTAAATGCACACTACTATACCTACCTAAATGCATACTGCTGTAAGGAAAACTCCTTTTCAAAACGTTTTTGGAAACACTTTTATCCAAACAATTTTTCACAAGATACTTGAAGAATTTCTAAAGAGAAAATGGAGTGAAAATGGTCTAGAAATACTCCTAGGAAAGGGAGGTTAGTCTCTTGGACAATCTTAAAAATCAAGTCTTTCCTAGCCAAAGATCTCTAAACAACTTTCACAAAATTTCTCAATGAACATTCTAAACAAGACAGATTGGGTGAAAAACAATTTTCAAAGTGTGTGGACTAATTGAAACCTAAAGACCAAAAGAAGGTCAACTAGGTGTTAAACACATGGCACCTACATATCATAGTGACCTAAAACATAAAGGCAAACACACAAATCACACAAAACCTGGACATTTGAAACATAAAGAAAACATAAAGACTGAAAACATAAACTAGACGACAAATTAAATCCTAAGTGAAAATGCAAGTGGCCTTTGGAACCCCTTGACGCTTCACACTACACACGATTAAACTATTACAACCTTGCTAAGGATGGGATTGCTCTAAAGCATTTTCCCACCTAAGCCAAATGAAGCAAAAATAGCAAACTGAAAAAAATTACAACACAAAATACCATGACATGAAAACAACAATAATCACAAAATAAAATAACTATGATATGCTATGTTTCTCTCGGTCCAGTGTTGAAATTTTTCCCAGCTCACTCCTATGAATCCTCTCATGGTTGCACTCCTTCCAACATCACTATGGTGCTCTCAAGTCCCACTCACTCATGTGTCCTGTCGGCAGTGTACTCTCACAACAGAGTCACTCATAACAATTCCACCTTCAAGATGAAATTTCACCTACAAGGGTTGCCAAACAACAGTGAGTGTCCAGAGCAAAGAAAACCAGGAAAATCAAGTGTTGCCACTTAAGAAGAGCAAGTTAGAAAATCAATAAAAGTTCAAATTTAAGATTGGACTACATCAAATGATGAATTAAACAGACAAACTCAAAGAGTAATCAAATAAGACAAGCAAGAAACAAGCTAAGAAATAAAGTTGGCACACAAAAGGAACCTAAGGAATAGGTCTAGAATATGATCAAACAAGACTTAAAAAAATATTGAATCAAGAGCATATGCAATTTTAACTAAAAATGACAATAGTCATTTGGTGAACTGTGCGAGACAACTTGTATTTTGCTTAAACAATTAATGTTTTCAGATTCAATCAAGACTGTTTCATTCTCTTTCAGATGCTTTTTCTCATCATATTTTCTTTTTTTTCACTAATTTCTTTCTTCTTCTCAAAAACTTGAAGAACAACTCACACAAAGGTCAATTTTCTACCACCAAATCAATGAACAAATGCATATGACAGATTGCAAAGATCCAACTCAAAAACAATTTTAAAGAAACACACAAGGAAACAAAGAAACAGATCTTGGTATGGCAGTGTAGTAATCAATCAACAAAATTGTTTCACACAAGCAAAATTGATTTGGTGATTCAAACAGATGACACAGTTGCACTAGACAAATTCAACAGTGTAATAACACAGACAGATGCAAAAGAATTTGAAGCATTGATGCTAGCCAAAGTAGTTATAAGCTACGAGAATCAGTTCACAACATAGTGGATACTGCATAAAAGAAAAAAATAAAGCTGCAAAACTCACAAGTAAATCCACGGGCGGTGCACACATATGTGAACCAAACCAAGAAATTTGCAACACAATCAAGGCAAGAATGAAGCTGATATACATGTCAAAATGCATAGTCTACGCTAATCACAGAAAACAAGAAATGTGATCTAGTTGTTAAATAAAAGACACGAACTACAGTTTTTCCAATCAGTTTGAAATAGCCCAAGAATGCATCATATTTTACTCAAACAGTTTGGCAAACCGAAATAGCAGAATATGAATTTCAAATAGCCAAATATACAACATCAAACATAATAAACTGACTGGCTAGGCACTTTAAAATCCAAATTCTTGCAGAACAGATGTGAACAGCGGCAATCAATAGAAAAGCACCAAAACAAAATCAACCTAAGCATCAACTAAACCAGTTGATTTCCACTGGATTTATCTGAACAAAGACAGATCAATCATATATATGGAATCATTCAGATATGGTTCAATCGACAAGCATCACTGGCCAAACATACACACCTCAATCAATAAGAGGAAATACGAAACAATGAAGCAGAGAAGCAAAAACTTAGCATAATTGAAACAGAAAACAGTGACAATGTACACTATAGAACAATTGCTATTAATCTACTAGCAATTAAAGAACCAAACAAAACATAGGAAACTAGACACATTCAATGAACTGAACAAATTCAATTAACATCACATTTTAACAGCAAAAGAAAAACATAATAGGTACTACTTCTATGGAATTAACGAACATGTAAAATAGCTACACAAAAACCCTAAACCCTAAACCCTAATTCAAAGCTAGGTAAAAAAATTGAAATAACCTATTAGACATGCATTGAACGATAGGATCAAAGATCTAGACATGTTTTGCCATCAATATTGATTCAAGAATGTATAACAAAGTTTTTCAAACCAATTTCAGCAAGAAAAACACCACGACACATATTCAAGTAGAGAAGTAAATAATGACCCACATGTGTGCTCATGGAGCAGACTTAGAAATTGGCCGCATTATAAAACAAACACAATTACAACAAGATTTATTTAATTAAAAAAATAAAGAAATTAAAAGAAATTAAAAGAAATGGGCCTAGGCGTTGGCCCAATGCTATAAGCCTTCTTGGGGTCACATCACCACCTCAAATATACTCAATCTGACACACTTCACATACAGGCCTACAACTATTTTTTTTCACATATAATATGCCAAGCTAAAATTTACCATTATACATGATCATACTATCATACATAGACATAATTCCATAACAATTTCCCCATTCACACATAATTCAAAAGTAAAAAATAACTTAACACCCGCTGGATTCAAAATGTGCCCAAAAACAACCAAAAGACTACAATGTCATTGTTGCCAACTCTATCGCCTGGGGGGGCAAGAATGCGCCGCTAGGTGGCACATCATATTCTAGGCAGAAACCTAGATTTTTCTCGCTCTAGTGAAAACCCTAAACCCCCAATTCAAATTTCAGTCAATCAAGTGCATAAAATCATAACAATTCAGATTTCCTACATGCATATTCATTATATACAATCATAAACTCTCAATTTCACCATGCTTTAACTCCAACAATCACATTAACAAATTAACTCCGACCCCTAACATTACTACCTCATGTTTATGCTTCCCAAATCAATCACTAAACTCATATGAACATAACATTAATCATCAAGTACCTAATTTTTATTTGTCAAATCATGCATAGAAACATTACTAAAGATCCAACCATCTAAGAATCCATAGAAAATTGCTTCAACGTAACAAGGGTTCATGTCGCTTGGCGGAAACACCCCTATTGTCAAGCGGTTCATCTCAAAAACCCGAAAATGGGCTTCTCGCTCATACATCGCCCGACGGGTCTTCAAAGCAGCTAGGTAGTTTCTGGGAAACTTCTAAAAACTCAAAACAATGGAAATTTAAAACAAAATAGGCAACATCCAATCATACCATACATCACGAAAATCATACAATAAGTATACATGTAAAGGAGCTCCCCTAACCTGGTTTCCTTACTTCCAATTGCCAAAAAAAAAATTGTAATCCTTGTTGGTAGCAACGTCCCCCTTCTTGACTCCTTCTACTGTTCTAGCATCAATAGGCTTCCAAATTCCATTTTAGCTCTCTTTTTTAGTGCGGATTGATTAAGGATATCCAAAAGAACTCTGCCTCACCCTTAATTCACCATTATTCTTCCTAAAAAGAGATTTCGCAAAAAGAACTTATTTTGCTTCAATAAGGGCTTGAACACATAACCATCCAATTGTCAATCCAATGCCCAACCATCCAACCAATTCATGTTTCGTGATAGTTCCTATAAATCTAGAATTTTATTATCACTCATCATGATCAAGAATATTATTAAATAATATACAATTAAAATATCACACATATGGAATATATAGGACTTGAACCTAAGTCCCCTCATAATAACCAAGTACTCTCAACCCCTTGAGCTGGTACTTTTCCTCATCATAAAAGCTAGCATTAATTGTCATAAAGCTTTCCACTACCCGTATTCATTAAATAATTATTTACTTAATTATTTAAATTTCTTGGATCTTATAAGGCCAAATTGACTTAATCTTATGTGGGCCTAACTAAACTTAACACCACATCGGCCTGAGTGACTTCATTCGATGAGCCCGACTATACTCAGCCTAACATGGACACAACTCTACTCAATCCAATGTGGGCTTGGCTCAACTTATTCCAAGGTAGGACTAACATGACTTGGCTAAAGATAGGCACAACTTATAACACCCATATCGAGATGTCACGTGTAAATTTTTTTTTCTCTTTTCAAATCAATGAAAATACTTCAATACCATCCTTTTGACATGTGAAACAGGTTCTAGGGTAAACTTTAAGTTGTTTAAACTAACATTATTTGAGATATTCCAACTCAAATATCAGTCTAGAACATCGTTTAACAAGTCTAGCAAAATTAACATCATTGGATTAAAATGACTGTTTTCATTTATTTTTAGAGTTTGAGGGCTAAAATGTATCGAAATTTGGGACTAGGAAAAATTCTAAATTTGCATTCAAGTTTAAGGATTAAAAATATATTTAACCCTTTATTTTTATTGAACCCGGTAATGTTGAGTAGCGAATTCATGTTTGTTTGTTTGTTTTGTTTGCTTTTGCAATGTAAAGGTGAGAGGAGCAATCATATAAGGCAAAAATGGTAATTGGAAAAGATGAAAGGAATTGTTTTAACTCCATAATCATTCACAATGATTATTGATCGATGTAATTCAAGCAATGACATTCAACTTGATTACATGTCTGCAATTTATCATGAGGTAGTTGATTATAAGATGCATCAATCCTGCATGAATGTTCCATTTGCGTGTGATGTTGATCTTAATTGTTCAATGTTGTTTGGTGTTTGGAGCCCATGGAATTTCAAAACTAGAGAAGTTGATTAGTGGTGTGGTTCAAACATAATGATCAAACACGATGGAGTTTCGTGGATAATCAACGTAAATTGGAAATGTGTAGTGGTTGAGTGATCAACAAGCAACTAGGTGATTAAATTTTATAGTGTGTCTGCATGAGACAATTTAAGAGAGTAATTTATTTATTTGAAGAATTTGAAAATCTTTTGAGGAAAATGGCATGTTTATACGAGGAAATTAAAAGAAAATTGAAATTGAGGAATTTTAAGAATACATTTCAAATAACTAAAATAGTAAAATTTGAAATTCGCTCAAAAAGAAGGAAATTGAAATTTCCTAAGTTGTTGAAATGCCCATTGTTGAATCGCTCCACATCTGCTCACACCAATAGCATTGGTGATCATTGTAAAAAAGAAAACCACACAAAACAGACAGGCACAAGCAAGAGGGTAAGCTAGAGCAAAAATTCTTTTAATCATGTTATAAAGCAAATCAATATTCAGATCATATTATGCACAGTCAAAGCAGTAGGCACCCAAATCATGTGAAAGCAAACAATTTCAAGACTCTATGACTCAATATCCGAATCATACTCTTGATATAGAATTCTAAAGGAAGTATGCGCCTGTGCTAGCTTCTAAACTCTGCAGAGTCTAGACGCAAAGGGTTATCACCCAACCACACACATGGTTAATCCTCTAATTTCTTGGGCCCAATATGTCCCAAGACTAGAACCTCATGCCACTCTCATCACATAAATTATTCTACTCTATGTGAGCGTGAATAATTTTTAGAGTTCAGGATACCTTCTTTTATCTAGACATCTCCTATATCAAGGTATACACTAACGACCATCACCAAGAGTTTCCCTTGAAACTCTTTTACCAACAAAATCCACATGCCATATCAAGCATTCAATTGATATGGCATGTGGATTTTGTTGGTAAAAGATTTTCAAGGGAAACTCTTGGTGATGGTCGTTAGTGTATACCATGATATGCCATATCATATGCATTTGTTCATTGATTTGGTGGTAGAAAATTGACCTTTATGTGAGTTGTTCTTCAAGTTTTTGAGAAGAAGAAAGAAATTAGTGAAAAAAAAGAAAATATGATGAGAAAAAGCATCTGAAAGAGAATGAAACAGTCTTGATTGAATATAAAAACATTAATTGTTTAAGCAAAATACAAGTTGTCTCGCACAGTTCACCAAATGACTATTGTCATTTTTAGTTCAAATTGCATATGCTCTTGATTCAATGTTTTTTTAAGTCTTGTTTGATTTTGGTTTTGTTTGATCATATTCTAGACCTATTCCTTAGGTTCCTTTTGTGATGAATACTATTTGGGATGAATACTATTTTGTGATATCAAGGTATACACTAACGACCATCACCAAGAGTTTCTCTTGAAACTCTTTTACCAACAAAATCCACATGCCATATCAAGCATTCAATTCTCATGCCAAACCACCACCAATCAAACAAGTCATGTTTTCCATTTCATACTCAACATAACAAGATTTCATTTAATCTCATACTTTATAAATACATACAATGACATACATATATCACAAAATAGTATTCATCCCAAATAAATGCGTACCAACATTTAAGTACCTGCAATTCCATACACTCAAGCACAACACACAACCATAATTCTTACACCAAAATTCCTAAGTAAATTTATTATCACAAAACTAAATTCACTGCAGTAATGCGTGACAAATTTCTCAAGCTACAAACATCTAATCGACGATCCAACCAGTCAAACCATAAAATAACATGTTATGAACCAAATGTCAAACTTTGACCTCAATCCAACGGTTAATGAGTCGGAAAAGTCAATTTTACTAAAACTGCGCATATTAGAAAAATGACACAATCGCCAGCGACCAATCACTCGCCCAGCGACCACCCGACGCTTCTAGAATACGAGAAATAACGTCAAATATCACAGTTTCATGAATATTTGAACCCCTAACTTGGAAATACACCAAAAATTAACGTTTTCCCCGATCTTGACTCATATTCCACAAAACACTAATCAAACTTAGCCAAACGAAAAAAGAACAAGCAAAACAACTTAAAAAAAAGTGAAACCCTAGCTTCCCTTACCTCTTTAGACGCTAGCAAAAGAATGGTAAAACAAGAAAGAGCAACAGGGAACTGGAGCAAGCTACGGAGCTGAAAACAAACACACCCAGAGTTGAGAATAGGGTTTCAGGGAGAACCCAAGACAGAACTAGAGCCATCTGAACCGAAAAAAGAGAAGAACAAAGTTGAAGTTCAACTTACCCGAGGAAACGAATCAGTTTAGATAACTAGTGAGGGGATGAGCTTATGCCCTAGGAGAACGCTTTGGTGGAGTGAAGGGCGAGGGAGAGGAAGCTGGGTTCTGGAAAAGAGTAAAGAGAAAGTGTGAGGGGCTGAATATAATATTGAGGGTCTCTTACTGAACTGGCCTTGGGCCTACGAAAAGGACTAGGCCCAGACACATACAAACTAAAAAAGGAGCTTACAGTAATAACATAAAAGTGTTGAAACACTAAATTGTAAAAACATTAAATTGAAGAAAACTAAATGCAATAAAATTAAATGTAAGAATAAAAATAGTTGAAAACGAAAATGCAAACAAATCAAGAAGATAATAAATAAAAAAATTGTTAATGTAGATTTGATGCGAATTGATCTTCAAATAATTAACTCTTCATTATTAAGCAATATAAGACGAAACAGTAAAGAAATAGAAAAAGGCAAAAACTAAAGGAAGAACAGATAAGAGAAAACAAAAAACTAAAATTATGAAAATGCAAATGAATTTTGTCAACAACTTTTAACATATTAAAGGTCTTATATAAGATCAGAAATCTGAAGCTGAAATGAGTCTGATACGGATTTTAACAAAGTTCTTAAATTCAATTACAGAAAAACAAGCTAATACAAGTCAAATTCATTTGTTCTTTCTATAAATTTTCAATAAATGTGTCTCAACTTCTAAATATCATATACTCAAAATGAAGTTTTAAGGGTAGAATTCAATGCATATGAAATTAGCCAAAATGATATTTAAAAATAAAATTATAACAAAAATAGTAAATGAAAATCAGATGAATTAAAAATGTAAAATCAAAGTATATATGTGAAAGAACTTAATTTATTACTAAAAATGGAAATGAACTAAAATGTCATCATTATACAATAAAACTATAAAAATGCATACAAATGTTATCATCGATGTAGTCAAACACAATGAGTTTGATAGGTCAATACAGAGCGGTGCAAGCTACAAATTCAAAGCAAGAACTGCAATTTTGTATCAGCTAATATTACATTGTTCAATTAATGCCATTTTTTATTCGAAGAGTGGTTCAATTTTCAATTTTATTACGACTGGATATATTCTATTTAGTGAATTCATTGAGCGGAATCTTTCTGAAGTAAGCAACTAATGTTTTACGTGACTGGTTAGAGTGATGTTGGAAGTAAGCAATTGATGTTTCGAGTGATTAAATAATTCAATAACCAAAGTCTAAATCAAACCAAGTCAGTAAGTTAGATGTATTAATAATTTATTGATCTAAAGAAATAAATTACACATATGATATGTAATACGTGTATCGAATACTATATATATGTTAATATATTTACTATAAAATTAATAAAATATGACACGTAATATATATTAAAAAATATATAATAATTCTTAAAAATATTATAAGATCTTATGTAAATTAAAATTAAAATTATAAACATAAAAAAAAATTATAAATTATTATAAGCATTAAATTAATACTATTTTATAAATTAGATTATTTATGATAAATATTGATAAAATATTCTTAAATGAAGTCTATCTCTGACATGGCTACCCTCCAAAAGCTACGATATTGACTTGTAGATCTGAAAGGATACATTGATATACGTCCTTCTCTTGGCTTTATCCCTATTTCTTTCGATATACATTGAGTTGTCTAAAGAATAACAAACGTTGATCTCGAATAAATTAGGTAAAAAAAAAAACATTTTTTTAGATCTTCTCAATTCTTGTAAAAACAATTTATAATTGTATTTAATTCTTAATTTTAAAAGATATGTGAAAATACTGTTACATTCCATTTTATAGAAGTCCAGTTTTATATGAAGTCCAGTAACATGTGTCTTGTTTAATCATGTAAAAAGGCTATAAGTTCTACGAAGATTATTTTCCTCAGTTTCACAGTATAACGTTAAAAATAACAAGAAAAAGACAAACATATAGATAATAGAACTAAAAATTAACAAAATTATCTAAAAACAAATATAAGAATCGATCAAAACTGTATCAAAAAGAAATTTAAAGAATAATATTAAATATAATTAAAAATCTAAAGATTAAAATTGCAGCGAAAAAGATAACAACAAAATTAAAAGTTGTTTCCGGAGCACTGTTTTCAAATCATCACGCCAGAATTTTCGATATTGCTGACCCACCAACCTATGCTGTTCACATGACAGTGGATCTTCATGGTTTACAAATCTTTGCACCAAAAGCGTGTTGCTTGTGGATGCCAGAGAGAAATTATTTTGGAAAATAAAAACGGCAAAAGGAATTTTCTTTTTCCTTCTAACAGTCAAAAGAAATGGCGTAGCATATTAATTTTTAAAAATGCCATTTGGATTGGGTCTTCAACTTTTCATTATGAAATCCTTTTCTTTTTCTTACTAAAGATTTGTTTTGACAATGGCAATGCCGTGCAAACTTCGATACATATCAAGAGTTTATGCAACAAAACATAGAAATTACGTAGGATTATGATTTCAACAACATTAATATAAATCTCGGAAATTTAAGGACTACAGTATGGCACTCAAATTAAATTATTCCTTCAAAGTCAAAGAGTGAGCTAAAATACACAAGTATCGCATATGACTCATTCTTATTATCATTCTCATCAGACACCATAATACTTAAGAAAAGTGAAATATGACTCTGCTAGATCAAGAACACTGCAAGGAAAATATCATATGAAACTTAAAACTTAAATGTTCTCTCCCAATTGATTATCTTTACTTGCTGCTGCTAGGTTCCTTCACGATAGTCACTGGGCAAGAAGCATGAGTCATCACAAAGTTGCTTACACTTCCCAAAATGATCCTGTTTTTTAACAGAATGTAAGTGAGACTCATATTTCAATAACATAGGAGATATATGAGATTAATATAATTTTATATCAAAATTATCATAATAAGGAGATCATGAAAAAATTACTTATATAAATAACTCATACCATTTGGTAGAAAGTTTACATTGCACTTTTGTACATAGGTGTCCTTCCACCCTCCATTGTTTTTTTCTCTTTTTAAGAAATTTTTCATAAGATAAAAAAAGTGGTGTGTTTTGATACGCCACTATAGCTAAAATACCAAGTGTCATGATGATGCCTAATATGAGTTTACTAACAAAATAAGTCGTATTATTTTAATAAAAGCAGTTGAATCATTTTTGTACAATTTTTTCTTACAAATAGTATTTATTTATAAGAAAATTGAATCCCTATTGTACTAATAATAGCATCCCTATTGTTAAACCACTTGTTCTGAGAGGAACAAGTGGTGAGACTCTGTAGTTGCTGTCTAACTATCTGCATTAAAAAAATAAAATCCAAGGGAATACTACAATGTCCAAGGCTAATAAAAAGGATACTTGTATTTCATTTTTGTTCTTGCTATGAAGGCTTATCTCCCCTCTTTCATTATCATTTACTATGACTTTATCTCTATTTCTCTTTTCTCCCTCCCTCCCTCTCTAGTTTCCATCTTTTTCTCTCCCTTTTCCCATTGAAATTTAAGGCAACAAAGGGTGGAGTCTCCATTGATTCAACTCCAAATGGTTTTCCTCCAACAAGCCACTTTCTCTACTCTTTTCCTAAAGACAACAACATCAACAACAAAAGAGGCCAACACTAGTGGAGACATCTTAACATGGATTCCACAACTACCAGAAAAAGGTTTCCATCATCTTCTCCAAACACCAACACCACCTCCACCATCTCCTTTCAAGTCAACCTTACCTCAGATGACAAGAGGCCCCACATCGATGAGAGGAACTTCTTTGGAATTGAAATGAAAAATAGAAACTTAGAAGTTGTCACTCCTGTAACAACTTCTGAGAAACAAAAACACCAGACAAAGACTTCACAGTTCAAACAAATTAATGCAGGCAAAGACTACTTACAGGTAATTTTTTCAATGTTTATCCCTTTCCCTAATTTTTGTATACAATTGCAATTTTTTCCAAAATCTATCTATTGTCTTAATTTTTGTATAAACCAGCAACCATTTAAAGTAAATTCCCCAATAATGCAGATTATAAAATCCATCACAACAAAGAAGGATATTATTATCAGCAAAGTCACACTCACAACAAAAGAAAAATGAAAAACAAATATATCCATCAATGCAAATACTTCTCTTTGAAATAACTGGTGAGAGATGAAGAAAAAGAGAATTAGGGGTCAAAATTAGGTACCTTTGGATTGTGCTAAGGCCCCTGCTTCCCAAAACCAGCGAATCCAGCTTCAGATCTTCAATTGCATCCAGAAGTTTCTCTCTCGCATCCCCCCAGTAAATTTTTGCAACAATGTGCACCTAAAAAATCAACAAGTTCAGACGCAACACTGAAACATGGGAAAACCCAAAACCAGGGTTGTCTAAATTGAATTCCATTCGTAGAATCAAGAATATCACCTCCTTCTGTCTTGAAGCAGTGTCAAGAATATCAAGAACCTCAATATCAGGGTGAACACCATACTTTTTCATAATCTCAGGCTCTCTGAACTCTTGCAATGGAATCAGAGCTTCAAAAACACAAAGCAAAATCGAAATCAGACCAGATCTGATCAACCCAGATCAAAAGATTCCTAAAAAGTGATCATCAGATGAATAAATAAATAAACAGCCGAAAGTAAAATTGACAGAAAATTGGTACTCACGAGAACCAGATTTTTCCCATAGCTTGTTGCGAGACTCGTCTATAGAATTGGAGCTGATGTGAATGACATAAATGGTGTCACCCTTATCAGCTAAGTTCTCAAGCGCCCATTTGAGAGCATTCTTGCTGCTGTTGGAGAAATCCAAAGCCACACCAATTGTCCTGTCCTTTGCCATGGTTTGTGTCTGAAGTTGGCGAACAGAGTAGAAGTAGAAGAACAACACAGAAGTTGACGAAGGGTTTAGATTTCGTACAAAGTAGTATAAAGTTTAGCATCTATAAAGCGTATATATATAATAATAATAATAATAATAATAATAATAATAATAATATTATTATTATTATTATTATTATTATATATTATGATAATAATAATGGGTGCAGCTATTGTATTAATATTTTTTATTCTGTCCTCTTATTTCAATTTTTACAGTAGATTGCTAAGGATCTATTATCTCATAATTGTCTTAAATTTGATGATTTGAACCAAGGGCTAGGTATTTTCAGGGCAAAAGAAATTTTTCTGCTATAAATAATATTTGTACTGAACTTGATTTCTTTTGTTATAAATTTCTTATTTCGCACAATATAATGATCTTATTTATAGAGAATATTTTTCTGTTTGTATTAAATTCTTATTTAGTTAAGTTCTAAAAAAGATTATTTCAAGTAATATTTGTAGCTTGACTTATAAATAACTTATACATTTATTCATATGTTGGATTTTGTTCTCTATTAAATAGGTTTATTTCAAGTAAAATTAGATAATATATCTATGCTTATTTACATAAGTCCTTATTTATTTATATAAGACTATTATCTATTGTCTCCCTCTATTGGATTATCTTTTAAAGCGTGGTATTACAATTGTGTCCTAATAAATTGAGATTAACAATGGTCTAATTCATTATTCTAGATAATTACAACTAATAATAGAAAAATCATATTTTTTACTACAAATTTATATTTGTTAATTTTTTCCTTAAATTTATTTATTTTAGAGAATTAAATTATTGCATTGATTTTGATGGGTTTCATATTAATGTAAATTTATTATAAAGATCTGTATGTTTTAAATTAGTTTTTTATAACTAATGAACAAATGAAATTAATAGTTAATATTGAAAAGGAGTTTGAAAACCTATTTTTAAAACCTTTTAAAGCTTGATATGTTTATCGGCTCTTCTTCAAGCATATGTCTTAATTGTGAAAGGTTGTGTGAAGTCTAGTAACTTTAAAATAGGTGTAGATATGAGTATTTGTGTAAGTTTTTAATAAGTAATTAAAGATTGATAGTTATACATTTAAACAGAACAAAATTTATATTAGTTTTGATCATCATTGATCATTGATTCTATAACGTTCCATTTAATCAATAAACATAATTAAAGGAAGTGTCACACAAAGATAATATAACAGCAGAGTCTTGGAGTTTTAAACTTAACTCCTTACAACCCAAGCCACACCACAATGCCCGAAAAGAAACAAGTTATGAAGTTTAATAGAAACATATAGAAATCTAAAGGACAGACCACTACATGGGTCATAACCTTAAAGAAAAGCCCAAAAAGAACATGAAGTCCAACCCAAGTAGACTATGTAGCGGAATCATCTCTCTCCTGTTGACCACGAGTACCTCTCACATATGCTCCCAGCAATAATTGATGATCATCGCAAAGGTAGAAGAACAACACACAAAGCAATCAAACAAGCAAAGGGTAAGCTAGAGCCAAAAGATTTTATCATGCAATCATATATACTTTCACAGTCCAATATACATACATCATCCAAGCATGTTATGACCTTCCAAATCAATACACTAAGACTCGACTCGACTCATCTGGATACATATAATCTAGTCGGATTCAGCGGATGCTTGCACTTGTGGTGGATACCTCTACTCATCCTCGAGCTGCTCACCCTCGAGCTAAGTGTTACAAGTGTTACAATGTTTCAATCCCCCACACACAAGGTTATCCCTTAATGAGTTTCAGGCTTCCCGCTACTCTCATCACAGGAGTCAGTCTGCTCTAAGTGAGACTAACTGACTCCTTAGAGTGTCAGGATGCAACCTTACCTTGAATCCTTACCAAATTATATAGATGGGGCACCACCATGAATTCCCACTAACAGGGGTCATGAAATTACGTCTCGACCACTAAAGCACGACCCTAAAATCTCACCTAGAGATTTCAAGGATTTACGCACTGACCACAGACCAAACATATTCAAACGACCAAGTAATATTTATCATGCAGGTATGTGTATTATGTCAACCTTTATAACCAATCCCTTTCATGTTCCCGGTCAAATCCATACCAACTCGTCATACTCCATCCATGAATATAGAAATTCAACTCATCTCATTACCATGCCACTTTCATACCCAACCATCCCATGTTCATTTCATGCCAAGAATTATTCAAGTTTGTCATTCACAACTCATACACCTTCCCACTCATGCATATTCATTCCATGAAACAACCATGCATGTAACATGCTCAATTCACATTGAACTCACCCATCACAGAACATAGCTTATCTCGTTCATACAAAATTACCCAATTCATACCTTAAAAGTAGGATCCACACAAACATAAAGCCAACAATCCAGAACAGGGAAATAACCAAAATAGGCCGTATTCTCGCCCAACTTCTCTCTTAGGCAGAAAGGCCTCGCTCAAGCAAGAGGGACTGTCGCTCAGGCGAGCTCCTTTCGCCTAGGGGAGAGCTCGACATCAAGAACAACGACCATCAGCTCCTTCTCGCTTGAACGAGACACTCGCTCGCTCAAAACGTGGTTAGTCGCCTGAGCTACAACTCGCGTGAAATGGCCTAGGCGAGCCTCAGTTAATCTCGCCTAGGCGAGACATGCTCGCTTGGGCGAGAAAACCAGTGTTCACCACTGTTCTCTTGTGCAACAGTCGCTCAAACATGCCCCAAACAGTTCAAACATGCATTCCAACCACTCATATCCACACACAGTCCATTTAATCAAGGAATAAACGTACAATAATCAGATCTTATGGAATATACAGAAGGATCTAGCTTCCCTTACCTGGAAATAAGCTAGCACAAGACTCCTAAACCAAAAACTAGCGAGCACAACAGCTCCGAGATTAGCTCAGTGAACTGCAGAGACGCAGAACAGAGGCAAAACTGGATTATTAGCAAGGAACTTCGGTTGAGACCAAGACAGTAGGGATAGAATAGGAGAAAACAGTTGGGAGGTTAACTTACTTGAGTCAATTAAGTCCTTCTAGCTCAACGTAAGAGGGGATGCAAAACCTTAGCAGAGCACCGCTTGTGGAATAGAAGGGCAAAGCAGCTGTCTTTTTTTCTAGAACGAAAGGAGAAAAGTGTGTTAGGACAGACTTAGGATCTGGTTTCCCTTTTTGGGCCAGCCCTTAGGCCCAATAGTTTAGGGCAACCTTTAAAATAAAAGGGCCCAATGAAAAGTGGGTTTTACAGATCCTACATTTAATTTTAGTTTTCTCAATCTTGAAGCAAATTGCTTTTATTATAACAAAATTTTGTACAAGCAACCTACCTTACAAACTAACAATAGTTATAAGCTCTTGAACACATTCAAACAAATATCAAACTCAACGAGCATATCAGCTTCTAACAATTGTGGATCACAAAGAAGATATATGTCAGATTAAACCACTTCAAGAGAATCTTAATGTTATCAACTCTTTATCAACCCAGAAGATATTTTGTTGGAAATATTTTAATATAATTTAAAAAATAAATAATTAAAATAATTAAACTTATTGTTACTCATGTTTTTATAGACCTTTAATTTATGGGTTAATGTTTTTTATGACTAACGACTATAGTCTTATTACTATTTACTTCTTTGTCTCCATTTTCTACCTATAAATACCACTTAGGTGCATGGGAAAAGACACAACAACAAAGAATAACAAATACTAGAGTTTTCTCAAGAGTGTTCTTCTTTTCTTCTCTATATTATCTTTAAGACAGTGGTGTTCATAAGGTTCGGAGATCCTTCGCTGCACTCGATCAATCTGATGGGTTGTTGTATCTTGGAAGAGAAACGCATATGATAAGAAACACATATGATTGTGTATTGTGTATTTGTTTAGCCTTGTGCAGTAGAGGTGTTTTCTCTCTAAGGATAGCGTTATGCGTGCCTCAACCCAGAATATTTCTATTCCTTTCCTTGTTTAATTTTTTATTTATTATTGTTATTATAATCGTTGATCTCTGATTAATATTCACTATTTTATATATGTTTTGGTATTATTATTGATTTAATAATTATTATTATATCATTATATCATTTTATATTTTTATTATTATTAGTATTGTTTGAGTAATCATTCAATAACATTCTTAGAGAGAAAAATTTATCTTGTTATTTCTATTTTTGATTACCCATATGTATTCATTTCTAAAATTAAAAACAATATAGAGCTGAAGACTGAAAACACATTTTATGAACTAATGTGTGTTTCTTATGGTTATAATTAAATCAGTTTCAACTAAGCCTAAATATTTATGTGTATAATTGTTTCTATTTCTATTGGTAACAATAAACGATATTATGGATAAATGAAATTCCTTCTCATTGAATAATTTTTTTTGTGATGTCTATAACTAATGTTTTTGTTGTTATATTAATTTATGCTTTAATATTGTCAACTTTTATCATTGATAAAGATGTTCTATATCATGTACATATTTTAAGTGTTTTGTATGAAAATAATTGTAAATAATTTTTCTTACTAAAACTACTATTGTGTTATGGAAAACACTTAAACTAAACTTTGCATTTGTAAATGAAAAAAAAAATAGCTTGATATTTATATGAAAAAAATGACTAATAAATTATCAGATTTATGAATAAAAAGGAGTTTTTGATGTTTCTGAATTTAGAAACTTTCTTGTTCTCAACAAGATTATGAAGTGGTTTCCAAGTGCAATAAGATTATTATTTCTAGACATGTGTTTTGGTTGGTAAATGATATATTTGTGATGATTTGTTTGAGTTAAGTACCTTTATCTTGTAATAAAATATTTATAAGTTTTCTTTGATTATTTCAAAATGTTAAGTTGTGATTTATGACATGCTATTATTATAATTGTTGAGAAATTTGGTTAGAGACCATTCAAATTATAAAATTTTGAGGTACAAAATTAATTAAATAGACAAGTAATGATACATGTATTTATAAATGAGTGTTTTTATGTAAAATTCATGGTATAATTCATTAAGCAACATTTTCATATAGTGTTAATCTAATGGTGCAGTGAAAGAAAGAAAACAAAAATGTTCTGATATAATAAATGTTATTCTACAAAATCTAGCTTGCCTAACATTATATTAATGAAATTTTATATCGTATTTACCATATTTTGAACACAAAAGATTGTGATAAAACTTGTTATGAGTTATGAAAGAAAAAAGAACCACATTTAAAATATTTCAAAATGTGGGGGTGTCTTGCAATAGTAACATACTTGTTAATAAAAAAATATTGGTTATATATTATAAAGTGAATGAATATATACCTCACTATTTTTGCCATCTAGTGTAATATTATTTGTGTTTCTTCTAGTTATGGCAATATGTCCAATTTCTTAAGATGATTGAAGGATAATGTAAATTGGATATTGATTTTGGTGACAAAATTAACTACTGGTTATGGTTATATTCTATACCTTGGATGGAGGTGCACTATCATGAAAATATGTTAAAAAAGTTATTGTCATGATCTACTATGCAAGCATAAATGATTCATTTTTTCCAATGCATTATGACAATTAAATTGATATATTTAAAGTTTTTTATATAAAAATGTCAATGAAAATTTGAGATATGAGAATGAGAGACAAATATATTAAAAACTTAATTACTCATGGTATTGTCTCTTTTGACTTTGTCAGGTTAAGAAGAAATATTGCAGATCTGCTTATCAAAAGGTTGATGCATCAACAACAAGTATTTGAGTCGTCGAGGGGAATGAGATTATAGCCTATAAATTAGTTGCAACAATGAACACCCATCTCCACATGAATGGCGATCCTATGGAATGGAGTTCAATGGGTAACAACAAAGTTGTTGTTGACTAAAGTACACCAAATAATTTGATTAAATTTTATGTCTCATTCATATGGCGAGGTGTACTATAAATTGTGGCAATAATAAGGTTGAGGTATGTGCATCATTATGCTTATTTTATAAAATACCTCTTAATAAACCCAATGACAATTATTGTAGGGGTGTGAGTCACAAACCACCCTTTGAGGGTTTACTTATTGAGTGTGATGGTGGGACTGCCATTGTGAGACATGGGCAAGTCTTTAAGTGACACTCATGAAACAAGATACATGCACAAGGCCGTAACGTGCACCCACTAATTAGAACCTATAATGAACACTGATATTGTATGTGTTATTTACTAAAACCCGGTCATAGAGGATGTAGCTCAAGGCAATTAAGTCTCTGCATTTTCTCGGGTGGAAGTTTATAAGCACTAGGTGTAAGGGTCAGATCCGAAAGGTTCCTTATGCTGAACTACAATATTTTGTTTTAAAAGATAATATATTTTGTTTTATTTATTTTTTAAATTATGTGGGGGATTGTTGGAAATATTTTAATATAATTTAAAAAATAAATAATTAAAATAATTAAACTTACTATTACTCATGTTTTATAGACCTTTAATTTATGGTTAATGTTTTTTATGACTAACGACTATATTCTTATTACTATATACTTCTTTGTCTCCATTTTCTACGTATAAATACTACTTAGGTGCATGGGGAAAGACACAACAACAAAGAATAACGAATACTAGAGTTTTTCTCAAGAGTGTTCTTCTTTTCTTCTCAATATTATCTTTAAGATAGTGGTGTTCATAAGGTTCAGAGATCCTTCGCTGCACTCGATCGATCTGACGGATTGTTGTATCTTGGGAGAGAAACGCATATGATAAGAAACACATATGATTGTGTATTGTGTATTTGTTTAGCCCTGTGCAATATGGATGTTTTCTCTCTAAGGATAGTGTTATGCATGCCTCAACCCAGGATATTTCTACTCCTTTCCTTGTTTATTTTTTTATTTGTTATTGTTATTATAATCGTTGATCTCTGGTTAATATTCACTTTTTATATATGTCTTAGTATTATTATTGATTTAATAATTATTATTATATCACAAATAAATATTGAAGTTGTTGTAAATTGCAAAAATTTCATGTTCTTATTTTGTTGTTAGAGCTTCCTAATTGACTATATTAAAAACATTAAGCAAAATTGAACTTTGCAATGCATGTAATACAAAGTGCCTTGTACCAATTTGAGCTTTTTGTTACTCCACAGAATGTTGCACCTAGTTGCTCTCCTTGCAATATCACATCATGACCTTTATGTTTAAATCTCATTATAAGAGTTGCACAATTCATATAACTTTCACCAAGTGTACTGAACTAATGCATACCTAAGATGATCATAAATGTTTTGATAGGTAACACTAAAACATTTGGTTGTAAATGTATGGTCATTGAATCTCCATTTTATACTTACACTTTCTAGTGATTAATAGCATTTGGTTAGAAGCAACCATTATTGGAAAACCCTTAACACATGTGTTTTCAACCATAACAACTTTACCAATTTGTCACTAATAAAAATTTTAGCACTCTTTTTGTCCATAAAAAAAATGTAGTTTCTGCTTCTTTATTAATCATTTAAACTACAATGTACTTCCACCTTATATTCCTTGTAAATCATTGAGGGGGAAGTGGACATCTACATCTTGTATTATGGTTAGTGTGTTATATACTAATGATTGTTCTTCCTCACAATCAAAAGTCATCATTACATATGTCTCTACTTCTTATAATACTAATTCATTTGATCATGTAAACTACATCCAACTCCCACTCAATTGGTTGAATTCCACTAAAAATATTAATGATGTGAATCACAATATGAGAATTCTTTGAGTTCATAGTCATTTATGACTCAAACAAATATTATTTCACAAGTCGTTTCTGGCTTAAACAAGTGTTCTTTGTCAAACAATCACTCTTGGCTAAGATGAAGAGATTGCATGATTTGTGACCATTGATCACACTTTTCCTTGCTAGCAAAGATAATCATGTGCTGATGTATGTGAGATTGAAACACTTTTCCTCCTAACTTGATATATTTTAGCACTAGTACTATTATTCATTGAAGCTTTTGATTAACCCAAAAATATTAACAATGTTTTTGCACTGTGCGTGTTGTGTCACTGTCTATCTTTTTCTTAAATGGCTTTATATACGACTCTTGAAGAAAGTGATCGTTGTAGAGAAGTTTTTGGTCATTAAGTAGCTTCAACTCTTTTTAATGCCTTTTTCCTTCGTCTGAAAATCTTAATAATGATGGATGCATCTAATGTTGATGGAAGCATCTTCAAGCAAATAATGAAATACAAGAAAAATTATTAAAAACTTTGAGGTTGCTTATGGAACTTATCCAATGAAGATTATTTGGAGATAATTATTCCATTAAAGACCTTCAGAACAGGAAAACAAACATTTATACAAATCAATTCATATTCAACTAACGGTGATTCCATCTAGCCACTTTGCACTTTATGACACAAAATATGTGAAACTAATGACATTTACTATAACAAATCCAACAATTTCTTATATAATTTTTATGTCAATGAACATTTACTCCATCCACTCCATTCCAATTTTCAAATCTTTTGTGGTCATCTTTCCCACACCAATTATCATAAGTAAAAGTTGACTATCTGCAACATCAACATCAGTTTACACATTCATAATTCTCTCAGAAATTGAGTAACACCCCATTTAATTAATAACCCTAATTAAAGGAGGCGTCACACAGAATAATATAATAGCACAGTCCTGGAGTATAAACCTCACTCCATACAGTTGTTCAAAAGAAAACAGAAGAGAAACTAGGCATACCACGATACCGATATAAAGTATAATAACGTAACGACAGTATTGCAAAAAATAAAGCCCAAAGGCTAGACAATACATGGGCCATAGCCCTAAAAGAAGAGCCCAAAAGCGGAAACCACTTTAGAGGCTAAGCAGTGGAACCACCACCTCCCTATTGACCACGAATATTTCTCGCATCTGCTCACATCAATAAATTGATGATCATCGCAAAGAGAGAAAAACCAAACCACAAAACATACACCAAACAAAAGGGTAAGCTAGAGCGAAAAAGGATTTATCATACAATTATATACACTTTCACAGTCAAATATACATACATCATCCTATCATGTTATGACCTTCCAATCAATACACTAAGACTCAGACACGACTCATCCAGATACATATAATTAGTCGGATTCAGCGGATGCTTGCACTTGTGGTGGACTCCCCTGTTCTACCGAGCTGCTCTACCGAGCTAAATGTTACAATGTTTCATCCCCCACACACAAGGTTAGCCCTTAATGAGTTTCAAGCCTCTTGCTACTCTGACCACTAGAGTTAGTACGCTCTATGTGAGACTAACTAACTCTTTAGAGTGTCAAGATGCAACCTTACCTTGAATCCTTACTAAATTATAGATAGGGCACCACCATGAACTCCCACTAACAGGGGTCATGGAATTACGTCCCAACCAACTGAAGCACCACCATGAGGTCTCACCTAGAGACTCATGGGATTACGTCCTAACCACATACAATTCATGTTCCAACAACCAAGTATGTATTATCACACACACCAAACTCATGCCAACATTTTCCACTAATTCTTCATTCATAATTCATACCAAGATCAGGCCAACCTTATCATTTCCAAGCCATAAGTCACTTAACACATGCATACTTAACCCATTCATGCTCTAATAGGATAATAAAATCATACAGTAAATCACCAACCAAAAACATGAGACAGAACAGGTACCAAACAAACACTTGTGTCAGTCTCGCTCAAGCCAGGAACCCTCGCTCAGGCAAAAGGGTTATTTCGCTCAAGCGACAGGCCCTCGCTTAGGCGAGACATCCAACAATGTGGGTTTCTGATCACGCGACTTCTCGCTTAGGCGAGCCCTCCTCGCTTGAGCAAGGCCACTCCTCGCCCAAAGGTGAGGTTCCTCGCCTGGGCTGAAAACTACAGCGACATGCCAAGGTCCCCACGCGTTCTCGCTTAGGCGAGCCTCTCTCACTTGAGCAAGATGTCACCTCGCTCAAACGAGAGCTCTCTACCTGAGCGAGAGCTCGAGTGTGAACTTGGCCTGTTTCTACAAGTCTCGCCTGGGCGAGACAGGCTCGCTTGGGCGAGAGCATTAGTTTCTCGTCACTGTTTCCCTGCAACAACCACACATATGAATCCAAACCAACATACCAAGGCAGTCCATGCATTCACAGTATCATACCAACCATAAAATCGTAAACTAACAGCAAGTAAACAGAAAATGGAAACACACGAGTAAGCCCTAACTTCCCTTAGTTGGAAAGGGTGAGCAAAGGACGTTAACACCAACTACGGAGTAAAACAGCTCGCGGAACAGACTTAGAAGCTGGAAAAATAGTGGAACAGTAAAGGAACAGAGTTACTATGGAACTCTAAATGGAAACACGCAAATATGCTTTAGGGAGGATAGGTACGAGCTTGAGAATCAGTTACATGGAGTGAAAAACGAGACTGAGCTCACCGGATCGAGATTGGGGTTAAACCCTAGCAGAGCTTTGAGGAGAGAAAAAAAGAGTGTGAGTGTATTATTTTTGCAAGAATGACAAAAGTGAGAAGGGTGTGACTACCTTAGGGGCCTTGGACACCCTATGGGCCAGTCCTTAAGCCCATTAAATTTTTAGGGCAACCCTTAAATATTAGGACTGAAATAAGAGGACCTTACAAATTGTAGAACAATTTGAAACATAAAATTTTTATTTAAAAAACTAAACTATATATAAATATATCTATATATAATTCTAACTTTAGATCGTTAAACTAATTTTTTTATATTAAAATTAAAATATTATTAAACAATTAGTAACATATTTAATTTTAAAGTTAAATATATTCTTAATATCTGAACTTAGATGTAAAATTGATATTCGTTTCTATTTTAATATTATTGTAATTTAACAATATTATTTCTTTTTTATGTTTTAAACCGTCTTTTAAATTAAGTTAAGACTTATTAAATTATTGAAACAGTTTAAACACAATTTGAAATGTAGTTTAACAAAAAAAAATCTCGTAATTAAGTTATTATAATTATATTTATCTATTTCTGAAGTTCGAGAAGTAAAATATATTTTGAAATAAAGACAAATTTGTTTTGAAATTAAATTACTTTTTTATATCAGAATTAAAATATTGTTAAACAGTTAATAACATATTTAATTTTATTTTTAATTCTTTTGACTTCTTACAGCCAAAACAGCCCAACGAGGACATGTGGAGAGGGCAAATGGAATCTAACTAGCTTTTACAAAAAGATAAATTAATGCATTCTCATGTCAGTATCGCCATCATCATCACATATTTACTTGAATCACAGCCGTTCGTTTATTGGTATATATATTGCCATATTAGTGGGCCCACGCGTGGGTATGTATGTGGGCAATTATGCTTTTGCTTAACACGGACTACCATCTCCCGTGCCGCAACCGAAAACGAAACAAATATTGTTTGAGTGAAGGAACTGCATTGTTTGAGTACACGAATGTTGTCAAGATGGAAACTGAAAACAGTGTTATAAAATTTTAACACGTTCATTTTCTCTTTGCGTGCGTGAATAAATCATTAATTTTATTTTTATCTATAGAGCTTTTAATTTTCGTGGTGAATAACTATTTGAAAAGAAAAAAAAATTTAGATTAAATATGGTTTTTATTTACATATTGTTATAAGAAATTATGTTTTGTGTCTAATTAAATTATAAATTATTTCGTTTTTAAATTTTATGAAAGTAATATAAAATATTTTTCGAACAAATCATATAAAAAAAATTATATAACAAATAGAGTTCAAACTAATATAATTTTTATGCCATTTTTAAAAAAAAAAAAATTTTACATAACTTTCATAAAATTAAAGATGAAATAATTTATAATTTACACATAACACATTTTTTTTATAATAATAGTTTAGAAACGATAAATATATTTAATTTTAGTATTTTATACATATTTTTAATAAAGACAAAATGATAAATAAATACTTCAATTATTGTAATTACGGTCTTTTGTTTCTTCTTTAGACTTTGAAGTATCTCACAAGTTTTGGTCCGTTTGTGAAACAAGTTCTCGGTTTGAAACTTAATTACACTTATAATTTCTTGTATATATTATATTCTACTGAAAACAAAGACCCTGACATAGGTGTATCTACATTTTTGTCTTGTTATTTTAATTTATTAAGTTAAAATTTAATTATTACAATAAATTTTGTTATTTTACATATTAACGTGTATATTAATTTTAAATTTAATATAACTTTAATATATATATATATATATATATATATATATTTTTTAATGTTATTTTATTTAAATTTAATATATATTATTTAAAAAAAATTAATTTTACATAAAATAAAGTTGAAGTCATCACAAATGATTATAAAAAAAATAGAATGGAAGGATACAATGATAATTAATTTTGACTATTATTTGGAAGGATCATAAGACAACGGAATTAAAAAAATGGTTCTAAATATTATAAAAGATATGTTGGAAAGTAAAACTCTAACATTCCAATTTTAACAACTTAAGACTTAATAAAATAAAATAGGATGTTTCATCATATTGTTCAAAAGAGATAATTCAGTTGTACAAAATATTTTAATACAGTCTTACAAAAAGATAAAACTATAAAAATATATCATTTATACATTCTTAAGCTACAAAACTATGATTCTATTACAAAACTATACCTAACATGATCTAATATCGCTCAACTATTCAAACAGTGGACTCCTCAAACCTTTAGAGTTGCCTCTATCACCTGCAACGTCATCTGCTCACACCAATAAGATGATCATTGCAAAAGAAGCATACAACACATAACAGACAAACAAACAAGAAAGGGTAAGCTAATTTACAAAAAGAGTATCATGCATACATAAAATCTATAATTTACAAAAAGCAATCTATAAAAGACTAAAGTAACACCACCATAGAATTTGTTCACGATACCCATGAAATTAATCCAAACACATATGCAACCATGGAATCTACTCATGAGACCCATGGAATTATGCCAAAGACGCCACCATGGAATCTACTCATGAGACTCGTGGAATTACGCCAAAGACGCCACCATGGAATTTACTCATGATACCCATGGAATTATGCCAAACACGCCACCATGGAATCTACTCATGAGACTTATGGAATTACACCAAACATGCCACCATGGAATCTACTCATGAGATCCATGAAATTACGCCAAACATATACATTCGTCGATAAACATGAATGAACATCAAGTTCCTAATATCGAACAATCACTCATATTTGTATTCATCCATTAACAAGACCATCATCATTATAGTTTTATACATCATTGTTCATATATATTTGTAATTACTTTAACAACAAATAAGATTACATCAACACCAAAAGGAAACATATATAATGGTTGCCCAGCTACTTACCAAGTCAATGAGCTTTCTGAGTTTGGGGTCATCTAACAATTATATCCTTGCCCAACGACCACCAAGTTAGTGGCTCTCTAACTTTGGTTTTGACCAACGACTCAGTCCCTCGCTGAACGAGTCTGCAGAAAACGTAGTTCTTCAAATATATGCTACCTTAGTCATACCAGCCCAATCTAATAACACATATAGAGTTCAAACATACCAATTATAATTTCACAACATTCATCATCTCAATTTATCACATTTTCCATAAAACTCAGATAATATACTCACATTATGCAATTTAGAACTATAAACCCCAATTCAATCGATAAACTCATAGCTCATTCGGCATGACAATTCAATGTACAATCATATAATTAGTAATTTTAACGTTTCTATGATTTAGAAAGAGTACAATTAGCTTTTCTTACTTATTATCCAACTTAAATAGCTCTAAAAACACAAAAAACACCTCTAACTACACAGGATGTTTTATGTACACACAAACATCACAAGATTGATCAAGGCATATCGTCACTAATCAACAAAGACTCATACTAATGATTAAAAAGGCACATGCAAGTGAAATAAGGCTCACATGAAATGGTAAACATAAAGAGACCAAGAAAAGGGTTGAAACTCAACTTACACGAACAAAGAAACTAATTGATCCAATTTGAAGAGCTCGCTGCGAGGATCACTCCCATGGTCTCAGATCTTCAATCAAAAGAACAGAGGACAAGAACCTTTAGACAGAAGTCAAAGAACTATAGAAAAATGATTTCTAGAGAGATGATGTGTTTAAAATTAACGAAACACGTTCATAACAATTTTATTTATACTAAAACCTTTTAATATTAAAATAATTGAGCATCAATATTATTAAACCATTATCACTTTTAAAATGTAATTTTCTAAGGTCTTACATTCTCTTAACAAGAACAATTTTTGTCCTAAAAAATTCACTCATTAGGTAGAAAGCAAACTATGCTCTTCTTATTTTCTCTTACAACAACTACCTAGACTTGGTCAACTTATCAATCCCAACACCTTAACTAACTGAAAAACTTGCCTCTGCTTTAAGTGATACAATGTTCAATAGTGTAGATTGGCTTAGACACTACTCTCAAAGCAACTCTCAACCTTAAACCTAAAGCTTGAATGATCCTTTACGCCTAACCAATCAAATTTCATTTGATATACTAAACTCACCTTCCATATACTCTCCACTGCCTCTTGTAGGTTTTTAAAAAAAATATTAATAAAGCCTTTAGTCTTAACTAAAACATGTTCGTTATCACTTCATATCACCTAGTCCCTTCTGTCATATATGAAATGGTGATTTAAGCCAGGAAGAAAGGTTGAATTAGCTATTTAAAACTTTTTTGAAAGCTTAAAACCCTTTTTGATTGAATCAAATAGACCACAAAATTCAAATGTAAAAGCTGCAGAACAATATACTTTCAATTAGTCAAAAATAAAAACAACAGACTAATATGTTCAAACAAAAATCTAGCCTACAACCCTGCAGGAATCACACTCACAGACTTGAAATCACACCAGGTAAACAACCAGAGAGACAATAACTATAAAACCTGATGGTGGCTTTCCCTAGCCAACAATACACGAGTTCTTCAAGTTAATCAAAAACCAAATGCCTCCAAGATCAACCAAGATCTTCAATCTTCACCTTGTAGTTGTGTAATTTAGAGAGAGATAGAGAGAGAGAGTTTTCCAGTGATGAATAACAAGTTTTCGTGCTAAAAAACTCAGAATCGTGTCACTGCTATCGAAAACACATATTATATAGTTTGGTCTTAAGTGAAATCAATCGGTTGAATTTTCTGTACAATCAGTTGATTTCACTTGACTTAAGTAAAAACAATCAATTGAAAAACAATTCAACTTATTGAATGCATTCATACTAGAAATTATATACAACAAGCATTTTAACTTGTTAAACCCCATTTTAACATATTAAAAAGGACACACTAAAACTAACAAGACTTCTAACCTATGTCATATAGCCTACTGATGAGTCATTATTTTCCTCTATTCCACTAGCCTTTGTGTACCCATTTGAAAGTTGTTTAGTGCTTAATTGTTCATCTTTAGTGTGTTTTCATCTGTTGGGCTTTATTGTGTCATTGTTCCGAATTTGGGTTAATTTCACATTATTTGGCCTAATTTTCGTTTTTAATTATTTTTAGGTATTTGGGTGAAACAATTTTGGAGCTTGGACATTAATATTCAGTTGAAGAGAGTTGTCGCATCATTGCCACATCATTTCCACGTCATTTCCACATCATCTGAGTGAATGGGCCAACATTTGAGGCCTAGTAGTGACATTTTTGTAATTTTGTAGCCCATAATGGCAATTTTGTAAATATAAGTGGCAGATTGGATGTGCCACGAAATTAGGTCTCCTTCCATGCAAGCAGCCGCACCTTCTTCCTCCCCATTCTCTTAAACCTCCATTTTTTATGTTTTAAGCTTTGGAAGGTGACCCATGGAGACACAAGCTAATTTTTCACGTTTTCCACTCATTTTTGACATTTTATGAGTGTTGGACAACACCTATTGCTTGTATTCACGTTTTTTGCACATTGGGTAACATTTATATTGAAGCATTTAAGGTTTTGTTGGCTGTTTTCATTGTTCCTTTGTTATTCCTTGCTCATTTTCATTTGCTGCACCATTTTAAGCTTTCAACACCAATTTCAACTCATTTGAATGGTTGAATTTGAATTTTTGTTGAACCCTAACCATAACTCGAATTCTATGGGCAACTAACTTTCGTATGCATTGATTCCCTTCAAAGAAGGAGATGAAACCTTGAGATTAATGTTTTGTTCAGTGAGTTTTGTTGTTTTTCGTTGTGAATTTGCATTTGCGTTTTAATTGAAAAAAACCCAATCTGATTTTGCTTAATTTTCAGAGTGGGAACTCGTTTTAGTTGATTTTCATGCTTAATGAACTTCGACAAATTCATGAACGCTTGCATTGCTTAATTGCATGTTCAATTCGTGGTTAACCTCCGCTTAGTTGTTTAACAGCGAGTTTGATGAGGAATAATGAAACCAATTCAGTTTGCAATCTGTGATGGGTGAAATTTCATTCGAAGCAAGCAATCACTGCTATTTTTCGTGACTGTTTAATCGAAATTGCAATTACGTTTTGTTGTTGTGTTGAAATTCTGAATTTGTCTGCCAACCCCTCCCCTTTGTGTTATTGTGTTGTATTTGAATATGGAAATTGAAGCTGTGAATGAGAACATTGGTCGTTGGGAGACGACTTGGTTCACTTTCTTATACTGCATTTTATCTATTTTAATTTGGTGGGGTATGGCCTCTATCACCTACCAACATGATATAATATGTAATCATTACATTTAACACATCATTTACAAATTTAATACAATAAAAACATAATCTTCAAGCGGATCTTCATTATTCACATGTGATTTTCATGCACTTAGCTTTATCAAATCTTTGCACCAAACTTGCTTATGCCAACACCTTCCTCGAAGTATTACTCATCTGACTTGATCACACACGACTCCAAGGCATACCAACAAGACGTGAATATTTTTTGTCACCCTATCCACCATCATCCTCACGACATCATGCTTTTTTTACCTGATTTGGGCCAGTGAGAAACAAAGTCCACAATAATGATATCCCACTTCCAAATTGGAACCTTAAACTACTGCAATGACAAAACCAAAATTTGACACTCAATTAGCATCTCTTAAATTACTAACCTATAAATATCCCTATCGTATCCTTAGAACCATATCTTTTCTCAACTTGAAATCACTAGTTTGTTTTGTACGTAACAACTCTATGATACATCTCAAACTAGGATTGTCCAATTTTCCTTTTCCCAACAATTTTGAGAACTCACTAGTTCTAGTCAAGTGACTACACTAATGAAACATCTTCACCAATTCACTTCCCAACTCAGATTCTTATACTTCTCCACTAACTCTTACTCTTACCTCGCCAAACCAAGGTTTTAAACCCCTTTTCTGGTTAAGCATCCCCTCTCACATTCTCATTTCTAGGTTGACATCCCATCTTGAAACCATAGCTTTATCCATCTCCTACTTGTCTTGTCCAACTTCCTTTGTGCATCTTCACACTTTTAGCTCTGGATGGTCACTGAAAACCTTTAGCAATTCCTCATAAGAACGATATATTTGTTGTTTTAGAGAACTCCCTATCGCATCAACCCCAGATTAGAGAATGCAAAGTCATTTTATTTACGTTTCAAGTGTCTTTTGATTAAGAATCAATACAACTTAAGCAATTCAAATATGATTCATGATTTTCATTTCTGCAAAATTATGTGCACTGTTTCATTCATTTCCAATTTTAATTTTCGTTTCAGTTGTGATTAAGCTTTAGTTTGTGATTCTAATGTGTTAGTTATGATGTATACGATACATTTGATTCATTTTCATGCCAATTTTATTGTTAATTGCATTCAAATTCACTTCGTGCTTCATGACAATATTATTCCGTTAGTTTTAAGGTTCTTGATTTAGAATTTCATGTTTTACTCAATTGTTTGATATGATTTCAGTTTCTATTACAATTTAGATCAATTAGAATCATTCTACATCATTATATCATTGATTCACCCATTCCATGGTCATATACGAGCACGTGCTACATGTTTCACACATGAACACTCATATGCACTTTTAAGATTGTAAATTTTCTGTATATAATTCTTTAATTTCATTTCTAGTATGTCAACACCTAATTTCATCCGGCTTAATAAAAATCTTTGTTAAGAAAAAATAAAATAAAACAACAAAAGATTAAAAATTAAAAATAAATAAATAATAAAAATAGAAAATAAATAGATAAATAAACAGTAAAAAGTAATAAATAATAAATAAGGAAAATTTTTGGTTTAATTTGGCCCGATCCTTTTTCAAGTTTTCCAATCTCTCATCTTGTATGTTCCTTGTACACCATGTTTTTATTTTTGCAGCCCAATATATTTTATCCACCCACACCACCATTTTTTGTAACTAATAGTAGCTCAATGTTTTATATTTTGACCCCCACTCTTTGACACCTCTATTCCAAATAAAGAAGGCAATTATATGATTCTAATAATTATAAGCAATATGTCTTCTAATAATGAAAATCAATTTTCGTGACCGCCTTTGATTTTGTGCTCTGATTTTTTAATACCTCTATTCTAGATAAAGAAAGTAGTGATATGATTCTCATAATTAAAAACAATGTCTCTTATAATAATTAGAATCAATTTTCCAGATCACATTTGATTTTGTGCTATGATTATGCTAATATATTGTCATCACGACAAATTCTTTCCTTTCTTTTATTCATTGTAATTAAGGGTAAGATTACATTTGGATTGCAATGAGGTGTATAAATAGGTGATATATCATATGAAGAAAAATAAAAGAGGAAGATGATTATGGATACTTCTCTCTTTTTCTGATCATAATTCATATTACTATTCCGTTATTTGTTCATTTTAACGTGAATGGGAGGGGAAGGTTGTTAGTGACGTGGGTTCTTGAGCAAGTTTTGTTGTAGGTAAGTTCCTCAATATAATGTGTTGAATTATTGGTTTGTTTGTTACTTCTCATAGAGCGTTTAAGTTCACATGTTATTTTAACATTTCCCATCACGTATAGAGACACAATACTATGTCGCGATCTTCATCATTCTTCCTTAGTCACTAATCTTTTTTGTCAATATTACACCTACTGCACATTAATTACCCATTACACCATGTGTTTTATTAACTCCACACCCTCATTGTTTTTATTCCATCTTTGCCTTTCTTTGAATTTAACTCCATCTCTTCACAAACCCACGTTAAAAAATGAAATTGATGATTAAAAATAATGTCATTTTAATACTAAAAAATATAAAAGATAAAAAATATAATAAAGAATCTAAGAAAAATGAAAAATTATTTTTCTTTAGTATTTATTTGAATGCATGCGTCGCATGACACTTATTAAAAAAGTATTTTTTCTTTCTCCTAAAGATATAGAAAAAGAAGTATAAGAGATTAAGAAATAAAAATTTGTGTATCTTTAGTGTTCGTCCGACCGTTCGCGTTGCATGACACTCAATTCAAATATTTTTAAATACCCAAAATATAATAAAATGGGGTTTTCAGAACTAAAAATTAAGTCAATAAAAATATAAAAAAAGGCTTTTAGAATTAAAAATTAAGTCATAAAAATATAAAAATATTTTTTCTAATAATGTTTTATAAGAATTACGTGATCCTTATTCTCTATTATGAATGGAGATACATAGGAACAAGGTTAAACCTGTCAGTTTCACTTCCAAAAAAATCAATTCGTTTTCAAATAGTTTTCCTAATAGTTTTTTCTATAAAGATCTACATGACCTTGATTTTCCATTATTAATGGAGATACGTAGGAGCAAGGATTAATCTTTGTCAGGCCCAAAAAAAATATTGTTTCTTTTGAATTTTCCTTTTTTTATTATTTTGGGGGAAATAAACATTAAAAAAAAAAAATCACATCTATTTGCATACCTTGCCTACACGTAATCGACTCCCGGATCCAAAATCTGTTTTCGTAGTCCTTGGTCTATCTTTATGGTTTTCCATAGTTTTCTAAAATAACTATGGTGGTGACCACAAAGCTCTTTTTTTTTTTTTATACATATTTTTTTTTTTTGGTTGAAATATCTTTTTGGTCCCAATTTTCGTCATGTTTTTTCAAATAAGTCCTAATTTTGGTTTTGTGTTCAAATAGGTCCCAATTTTCGTCAATTTTGTTCAATTGGGTCCTTTTTTGCTAACACCATTTAAATCATTAACAACCATGAATAGTAACCGCCACGTGTCACTTCGTGGTTTTTTTGAATTTTTTTTTATTTTTTATTTTTTATTTTATTTTTTTAAATTTTTTTAAATTTTTTTTAAATGTCCACGTGTCAACCCAATAGCATGCCACATGTTAAAGTCAATGTTCTATATTCAATTTGGTCCCTATATTTGTCATTTTTGTTCAATTAGGTCCCAATTTTTGTTAACATTAACCAATTTGGTCCCTATCGAAGATGTGACCAAATTTAATTTTTATATCAAATTTATGATGATGTGAATTTTAATATATTATATAAAAAATTTAATAAAAAATGTGAAATTTAATAGAAAAATTAAATTTGGTTTTAATTTGAAGAGGGACCAAATTGAATATAGAACATTGACCTTGACACGTGACACGCTACTGAGTTGACATGTGGACATTTAAAAAAAATTTAAAAAATTCAAAAAAACCACGAAATGACATGTAGCACGGTATTGTGTTGACACGTGTGCATTTTAAAAATAAATAACTAATTTTAAAAAAATTTTAAAATAAAATAAAAATTCAAAAAACCACGAAGTGACACGTGGCAGTTATTGTTCATGGCTGTTAATGATTTAAACGGTGTTAGCAAAAAAGGACCCAATTGAACAAAATTGACGAAAATTGGGACCTATTTGAACACAAAACCAAAATTAGGACTTATTTGAAAAAACTTGACAAAAATTGGGACCAAAAAGGTATTTTAACCTTATTTAATTTTACGTATATAAAATCTTCAAAGATTACAAGATAATATATCGTGTTTATTTTTGTTTTATTTTATATGTATAAAATATTCAAAGATTACAAGATAATATATCATGTTTTATTTTTGTTGAATTTCATATGTATAGAATCTTCGAAGATTACATGATAATATATAATGTTTTATTTTATTTAATTTTATATGTATAGAATCTTAGAAGATTACGAGATAATATATCATGTTTTATTCTATTCAATTTCACATGTATACAATTTTCTAAGATTACAACATAATGTATAATGTTTTATTTTTGTATAATTTTATATGTATAAAATTATCAAAGATTACAAAATAATATATCATGCGTTATTTTGTTTAATATTATATATATATATATATATATATATATATATATATATCTTGATAGGAGCAAACCATTTTGATAGAAACCTTGACATAAGACACTTCAGACATTTAATGTTCAAAGTCACTTCGAAATATTCTCATATGATTGTGTTTGCAATTTCAATTCATGAAATGCTAATTAAATACTTTTTTATGATTTATCCATCTATTTTTATACTTTTAGAAGTTAAATGAAACATAAAAGTTTTTCACCATCTTCTATTCGAGTTGAAAGTCACGATTCAAAAAGTTATTTTATTATTAACTATATCAATTATACATAGTTCATATTTTCTTGTCTAATGTGTGAATATATATAGTTATTATATATCTTGTTGTAAGAATTCATGTTTCTACTATTGTAATGATACATATTTGTTTTTTCTAATACCAAAGAGAAAAGTGGTTTTAATGTTGTAGCAATCACATATGAGTTATTGGACAAAAGGTAACATTTTGGAAGTTGAAAAGTTACACTAATGAATGTGTTGTTCTAATGCAACTGAATCAAGTTATTCTCATGAAAAAAAAATGAGTTGAAAAGTATATTTTCTCAAGTGATTTTAAAGTTTTTACATTTTTTATATTTTTAATAAACATGATGATAAATTTTTTATTTTGAATAAACATGATCTTATAATTGAGTTTCTTCTTCTGCAATCTCAGTTGAATACAGAACATTCATGAGTAATAATAATTGAAGAAAATGTATCAAGAAAGAAAAATAACATGCAGACTCTACCTATTCATTCTTCAGTAACAAAAGAAAAGCAAGTAATTGAAGAAATTGTTCAATTTTATATATTTGAACATATTAAAAACAATATTTATATTCGGTCAACACTCTTTATAACCTATATTTTTGTCACCTTTCTACTGTTTTCTTCAATTTTCTCAAAAAAAGAAAAAGAAAGAAAAGGAAACAAATGAAGAAACATGAAAAGAAAATGAAACATATTCATGCGAGAACTGAGGATAGATAACTCACCTTCAAACAACAATTCTCTATTATTCTTCTTCTCTCTAGAGGTTTCCCTTCTCTTTTTTAGTATAGATATTATTTTATTTTATTTTTCTAAATTATTAATTTACTACTTCTACATACCCAGTAAATATTAAAACAATGGACGTTTTAGTTTGTTTTCGTTTTTATATTATGATATTTTGCACCTTGTTGTTTTTTAAAGTCATGTAATAGATAGGTTTTAATATAATTAAAAAATACAATTATATTTTTAAGGTGTTATTTTTTAAATAATTCTAAATATTAATATTTGTTTGACTATGCACATATATGCACATTCTAGTAAAAGAATATAGGTAATTTTTCTTATTTATAATAATTATAAATATAGTAATAAATATAAATACAAAGAGAGTAAAAATTGTGTTTTCTAATCTTTTGAAAATATTGAAGTTAAATTTTAGATGTGAATATTCAATAATTTTTAATCACATATTGTTCTTTTGTTTCGTTTACATTTTCTACTTATCTTTATACTGTGATGTGGCAAGTAACACTTCCTTACAAGAATTAAATTCAATCTAACAATTGAAAAAAAAAATGTCATATACTTTATTACATAGCAAATAAAACCAAAGGCCAACTTTTGTTTCAAAACTACAAAACATTATAACTACCCAAAATTAAGACAAATATTTGTTTCTAATATTAAGAGTATTTGTAATTAAAAAGTAAATTTACTTAATTCTAATGTCTTATTATATGCAACATTTTGATTTTTTTAATGTACAATAAACCTATTAAAATTATCTTCTGAATTAAATATTTTGATATTATTTTTTTACATAGCAATTTTTCAACTCCTGAATATCCATTAATTTGTGGAAGACATAAGGTATTAGAAAGGATTAAAGTCATATTGATTTTCATAAAAACAATAACTTAATATACTAAAAGAGAAATTTAAAAATATTTAAAATACTAATTAAAATAGCAATAAACATGAAATGTAAATAAATATTTTTTAGAGAAGAAAATAGTAAAAGTCATAATTCATTTAGTATCTAATTTAAAAATGATATTTCATATTAAAAAAATTATTGATTTATAAAATTTTACATTTATGATTCTTCAAATGGTAAGTGAGCTTTTATTAGTGAGTTTGATAAAAAAAAAAAAACTAAATATTTAATTAACAAGTGTCATGACAATTTTTTTTTAACCTAGAAGGAGAAACTTATTTAATAGTTTGTGTTAGAAAGTTACATCTCCATACTAGGCCTAGCTTTCTTGACATAGGTTCATTCAAGTAAAACCCATATATATATATATATATATATATATATATATATATATATATATATATATAT
>Ga0214543_1000629_pt1 | contig 61104 bp, 27 predicted proteins | sample CNSS2metaG_FD_160094 | JGI IMG/M metagenome (GOLD analysis project Ga0214543, IMG submission 160094) | Root nodule microbial communities from cowpea collected in UCLA plant growth center, Los Angeles, California, USA - CNSS2 | ecosystem: Host-associated > Plants > Roots > Nodule | place: USA...
GCCTAGGCGAGCGTTCGAGGCAGAACCTTAGGCGAGCCTCTGATATTCTCGCCTAGGCGAGACGAGCTCGCTTGGGCGAGAATATCAGATCTCCCCCACTGTTCCACGCATGCAAACCCCAGAAACACACCAACCAAGCATTTCAGTTCAACTTCACACGAGCACAAGCATCCCCAGATCATTTTAAACACAAAACAGTGACGAGACAAGCAACATACTCTAAAACGAAAAGAGGCTAGCTTCCCTTACCTTGGTTTAAGTACCAAAAGACAACAGACCCGCAATCTACGAAAATAGCAGCTCCGGAACCAAGGAAGTGAGCTAGAAACATGGAAACCAGGACAGAAACACAAGTACATAGTTAAACCCTACCAAGACCAACGTACAAGACAGTGGGAAGGAGGAAACTGACTAAAGATCTCGAGTTTTAACTTACCTAGAGACAGGGTGAAAGTAGCTAGCCAAGGAGGAGGAGGCTTCTCTTCTGGATTTCAGAGCGTTTGAGGGAGGGGGAACCAGTTTCTGAAAAGGGGACAAAAGCATTGAATGAGCTGAAATGGGGGTATAGGGGGGTCCCTTTGTGGGTTGGCCTTAGGCCCACGAGAGGTTAGGCCCAAAACGCAAAAACTGAATTGGGGCTTACAGTTGTTGCAGGTAGAATCTCGTGACTTCCGTTAATGACCTTATTTGAAAAAAATATGGCCCGTGAAGATTGATTGGATGATAGAGTTACAGTGCACTAAATTAGATTACATTTAAGTGGCAAGGAGAGAAGAACAAAACCATTGAATGGGGAGGCAAGCTGGTTCAATTGGACCTAAAAGGTGCTGCTGGAGTCACCTCAAAGAACTCCGGTAACTGTTGGGTGCGATTCAACGTCACGAGGTCATGGTTCTAGTTGACTGTTGAGCATCTCGTAATCTCATTGCTTAAGAAACAGTGGCAGCTTCGGGTTTTCCCCATGCTAGAGATAGAACAATATTGGGATAAGGTAGGAGATGAACATGGGGCCAAAAACTGGTACTTTGCACTTGTGAGGTTTCAATTGTAAGGGCTGCCCATTCACAAAATTTGTATTTATGCTAGATAGATGGGGTGGATGTAGTATTGGGTATGAGAAAAATAAGGTCCAATTTCAAAGAACCCCCACAAGGAACTAACAATAATTTATTTTATTAGATCAATCCCCACTTTCGCGGGACATAAATCAAATTAAACTGATTGATTTATTTGATCATTCCATGGAAAAATCCTAAAAGGCCATGTCTGTTTTTGTGATTTGAATCCTTATGTTCAAATTTATAATTTTTAATGTTAATGTTCAACTTTTAGTTCTTCCTTGACATATAGGACCATTTAAATAAGAACCAATCAAACTCATAAGCGTGAAGAATATCTAAATTTGTACTGAAATATATTTAGCGTTAACAAATGAGGGAAATACAAAAGACTCTGTCACTATATAAGATTGAAGGGACCAACATTCCTAAATTGAGTCCCTTGTTCCAGCCCTATCATATATATCATTAGTGAAGAAAAAAGGATTGCAGAAGGAGATTTTTGTGTGGATTATATGGCACTATTTAAGATTACGGCTGTTCCATATAAATTCCCTATCTCTATGATTGAAGTAATGTTGGATGAATTGGCTGGGGCAGCAATGTTTTCGAAATTGGATTTGAAAATTGGGTCTCAAAAAATGGAAGATGAAGAATTCCAATAACAACCTCCTTGGCTAACCAGGGATAGAACGAGTTCCTTGTGTTGCCATTTAGACTCATGCGTGATTTCTATACTTTTCTATGCGCTTTCTATACTTTTCTATGCTTGATGACTGAAGCTCTAAGAACCTACTCATTAAGAAGTAAATGAGGAAAGATAAAGGGTGATGCCGGGAATTCTGTAGACAGAGTAATATAAATAAAGAGTGAATAGGATATGGAGTTAGTTAATTGAGGAGTTGTTGAGGGAGAGTCTAGGCCCTTGGGACCTTCATGAATGACTGGAAGCGTTCATTGACAGAAATGAAGTCTACCACATTTTCTTTTACATTTTCATGTTACTCTTGCGTCAATGTTGGATTCCTCTGTTTTTATTTTCCGCTATATCCTTGTGATGTCCGAAGAAGGTTTCGGATTCATACCCAATTCATTGTAACCTTATATTTGCACTACATTCTTTTGAAATTTTATTCAAATGATGGCAAAGAAAATGTCCTTCCAAATCTGCAGGTCTTTAATGAATTTAATGCCCGAAAGCCAGATAGCTTCAACATTTTCAAGGGAGTCACAAGAAACTACCTCTTTATGGGGATAGTGGCAACAACTGTTGTGCTCCAGGTTAGCAATAGATACTGATGTTACCACACAGATAGTAGGAAAATTGCAGAGAACAAAATTCTGATTACAATTGAAATAGTAGAAAATTTAGATGTTGAAAGGTAAAAGAAAAACTCCCCGTGGAATTATTGACCCCAAAAAATACCTAAATGGATGGTTCACCCTCTCCACCACCCTCCATTCCCTTCGAATTCCCCGCCCCCGATATTGCTGCATCATTCTTTCCAAGCTGCCCAGTGTCCTTTCTGTTTGAGACATGCATTATATTGTCCTCCACCCCTTTCCCAAACTAGCCTATATACTCTCCCTTGGAGGGTATACTTCAATAGAGGGCATGGTGTTCCGGCACATCAGTTAGTCGTGTTAAAGTCTTCAGTTGTTTGCTTTTATTTATGACATATTGGTAGGGCTACCATAACTTGGTTACTGTTTTGCAGATTGTCATCATTGAATTTCTTGGAAAGTTCACTAAAACAGTCAAGCTTGATTGGAAGCTGTGGCTCATTTCTGTTATTATAGCATTTATCAGGTCAGTTGGTGATCACCCGTACTAGAATTCATAATGTATCTTGCTCTTTGCATATGCTTTTTTCTTCTCCGATGAGTTATTTTTGGAGATTGACTTTGATGAATGCTTGGGAGAGAGCCTTGATTTTTTTTAATACTGGGCGCATATGTACTACTCGAAAGACAATTATGCATTTATGCAAATCCATGTTGCATGCGCGAATGCTAACTGAAATTATTCCTCTGCTCCCTCTTCCCTTCCCCGATTCTCTCAGCTGGCCTCTTGCTGTGGTTGGAAAGCTGATACCAGTACCTGAAGCTCAATTCAGTAACGCTGTTCGAACATGCTTTGAAAAATTTAAGAAGACGGAATCTGAGGCGTCTCAACGGAGATAAAAAATAGGCTTCTCAACAGAGTCAAATCCAGCTTGCCTTCGCTCCGTCTCATTTATTGATGGGTTTACCTACATTCTTCCGACGATGATAAGTTATATAAAATTTGTACAGAGATTCTACACATAAAAAAGTTGGATTTGTTTTATACGTAGGTTCTAACCAAGTTAGGTTTCTTATATACGGAAATTTAGCTAGTCTTCATATTTTCTTGCCACCAGTGTATTTTCTGTATGACAAACGCTGATTTATAATTTCATGTTTGAAAAGTTGTAGAGATTTATATGATAGCTCCGGTTCATTGTTTAAATACAGATTTATAATCTTGACCTAGATGATATTGATCAATTTCCATTTGGCACAAGTTTTACTCTTTCTTAAATGAAAAAAATAATAATAATTACATGTCACGTAAGTATTGATCAAGACTACACTGTACATAGTCCCAAGCATGTAATAATTTTGCGTGGCAGAGAGGAGTTTACTTTGTCAGGTTTTCATAGAGCAGACAATGGAAATGGTGCATGGCCAGCTCAACCGTTGGGGCATATCTGCCGACCGAATATGCTGGGGACTGGAGACCTTTCTGGACACCTTCACACAACACCACATCTTCTATCTGCGCATCAACCGCCAAATAAATATGGATATATATTACAATATAGGAAAACATCTAATCAACCTTGCAAAACCAATGCTTTTACCTGCACTTTCTCACTATCTTGTAAACTTTTTTCCACAAAATCTGTGTCATTCTGCTCAGTCAAAGAGAAGGCGGTACGTGTCAGTGTTTTAAATTCACTGCAATTATTTTAATAAGAATTTATTTATTTATTTTCTAACCCTAGTGATTTGTGGTGTTAAAACCCACAAACTAACACTCCGTCCTTTATCATGTAGAAATGTATTAATGAAGGTCTTGAGGCTTCAGTGTAAAAGAAAGTCTCGAGACTTCACTATACTTGCACACAAAATCCATCAAAAGTATGAGGGCAAAGATCTGAACTTCTCATTTCATAATATTTCATTAATCACAAAGTGTTTCCGCCTAGATTACCTAACGGTGGCTAAGTTTCTTCAAATCTAATTCCATGAACAGTAGTTACAAACTATCAGAACAAGTTTCATTGGAAGATTATTTTTTTTATCCCAATTTGAGTAGAATCTGATTATTGCGTACATAACTAGGAGTTACCTTCAGAGAGCGTTCAAGATAGTAGTCAAATATTACTTGACATTTGTTGGGTCCTAGTGGAACCACAAGATTGGTGTCCATCCAAGGTCCGTACCTGTGAATGCCAGCAAGCAACACAAGTTATAAAGCATGCTAATTTGCAAAACCAATACATTGAATGTATCAAAATATCTTTTTTAAATGAATAAGATGACTAAAAAATTATCTGCCATGCTTAAACAACAATAAAGCAAGCACCTATTAATCATGAAGTTTGGGTAAATAAAAGCATATATAGCTTTTCTTCCAAGTCGATCATAATTCTCTTCACTTTTCTCTGAGCTACCTTCACAACTCTGGATGCTAACCTTTTCAAACATCTGTTGTCTCATTCATAAACCATCCTTTTAGTACATAAGCAATCAGATGTGTAACAAAAAAACAAAAAACAAAATGAAAATCCAGTGCCAAAAGTTTCATATTTTAGTTAGTAGACTGATAAAGAGAATTATTTATTCTGGCTGCAGAAAAGGATGAAAAGTCATGTAACAAGGGTTCCAAAAAACCATCTACATGACTCAATTTTCATGCTACAGTACAATAGCATGTAAAATGAAAAGATTTTTTTTTAAAGACAGTAAAGAACCTTACAGTGATAGAATAGGAATCCATCTTAAGACCAGAAGCAAGGCCTTTATGTGCATACGGCACATGATAGCCACCATCTAAGTAGTTATCACAGAATACCTGCAAAAAAAGACCCTGCAATTGCTAAAGTCCTAGCAACTCCTTGAATCATACAAACAAGCTGATGCTTAAAAATTCTTGTAGTTCACTGGTGAGATAAAGCAAACAGGTTTACCTATTATACGTGAGAGTGAAGTTTCATAAACCAGGTAAAATATCTGGTGACATAACTATTAGGAAAATGAAACTGCACCTCAAGTAATAAACATAACTTCCAGTAAAATGAATAAAAAATAGTCAATTCACACCTTCCAATTGCATTCAATTGTGTATTCACGCCTGCAAACATAACTTAGTGAAGAATCGATTCCACTGGAACTCAGTACTTCTGAACAGCTACCCAGCCATTCCTTTGACACATTATGACAATCAACTTCTTTCTGAGAACGATTCTCTTTCTCCAAATTGAGAAGAATAAAAGGTCCCCAGGTAGCTACTTTGATTGGTAAAAGGCCAAAGTCCTACCCTTCATGGTGACAGAGAAATCAGTTGACCTTTCCCTCGGAAAAATATACAGTACAATTAACTTATCATAGAACATGTCTACATACATTTACATTGAAATTTCTCATTCCTGATATTCTAGTGGCCTTTAGAAGTGCTCCATTGAAACCATAAGTCCACCCCTGCAGAAATCATAGTATTTTCATATCTCAGTTTCCAAAACAAAGAAAAGAAGTAAAAATAGAAACCTACTGTGAGAAAGTATCAGATCATGATAACTGAGTAACAACCATTACCTATGAAGGAAAGCTTGACAATTATGCCTTCAATTTCACAAGGATCAGAATATAAAAATGGAGGGGATCTATAGAGAAGAGAATCAAAATAAGTATGCTAATATGCATATTTATCACTGTTGGTAAACTCACATGATAAGGGCAGACAAAGCACGACTTCTTTCCACTCCCATAAGCAAGAAGGGAAGCATGATGACGACAGACATTGTGAAAGGCACGGACCATGCCACTGTCATCACGACAGACCACATATTCCACATCTCCTAGTCTGCAATATTTAGTCACCACTTCATTCTCAGAAACTTGGAAGAAAAGAAAATGAATACAGTGCACTACTGATTAACTCACTCCTAAATATTCTTTCTCTCTACTAAGAACCAAATGGAGCTACAATCGGAAAACTGTCATTAACATGTCCAAATACCATAAAATGAAATCAAGTCTACGAATTTCTATTGAAGAAAAAAATAGATGGATTGGAAAAGAAAACCTTCCACTGAAATAGTCACGGGGATCCTTTATCTGCTCCGTGGATCCTGTAATAAAGATTCAGTGAAACTCGAGAACTTTTGGCGGACAGAAAGTCAGGTAAAAGTAGAAGACATAATTGAAACTTGAAATGGCTTCTTTAGACTTGTAAAAGAGAAAAAAAAAAGTTTATGCGTAAACTAATATGTAAATTTTTTTTATATAATTTCTTTAAATCTTTATTTTTGATTTATGTAAAAATTACTTTCACCTTATTTCTCTTTACTTCTTATCTTTTTCTCTTAAACAGAGAAGTTTGTTTGTTGTCTTACTCCCAAAAGGGAGAGGATCACATTTCATATTTGTGCAACCAGTAAAAATGGTTTGCATAAAAATTAAAATCATTTTATTCTTTTCAATCATCGAAACTATTCATCGGATTGAAATTCTACATCTACAATTTGTTTTCCTCGAGGGGTCAAGAAAGCAAAACGAAAATAGCCAAGAAAAGAAGGGGGAAAAGGTTGAATCTTTGGGCAGAATAAAACTGACCCACTACTTGCCAGCCTCTGTAGAAGACGCGATCGAGCTCAAGGTGGAAGAAAGAGGGGTCGGTGTACCATGATGTTGGGGGGGTAACGGCTTCCTCTATAGGAGTCTTCGGATTGAAGTGGTGGACAAGTCTCTGAGTCTGAGATGTTTGGATGTCTGAATTGTGAATAAGGCAACGAGAGAGTATTGAACTTTTGTTTGAAAAATTAAGGTTTATGAGTTGTTCTTGTCGAGGAGTAGAGATAAAGGGTATCAGCTGCATGCTCATTGCCATTTGCATCTTCGTTACAGTTCACTTGTTTTCCTTTGTTTCTGCACTGCCCACGCTGTATATATACAACTAATCACAATAAATAAAAGTTCATACTAACTAACACTTATGTACCTTGCTTTCTCCATTAAATTAATAAATAAATAATTTAAATCAAAATAATATTTTTAACGGGCATCTCCTCGATTAGTTTGCATCCACTTTTATATTTTGAAAATACCTTATTTTGAATTATATGGGATGTATGACTTCTCTAGTCTATCGAAGCATATATATATATATATATATATATATATATATATATATATATTTATTTATTTATTTATTTATTTATTACGAAATTATACATTAATGAAGGGGCTAAGAGTAATTTAGAAATAATGGCATAACAAATTGAATAAATAATAAATCTTTTAATAAAAATAACACAATAGATTCAATAAACAATAGATTTCACGTTAAGATAAACGTAGGAGGACTTTGCATCTAATTTATAATATTATAAAATTATCTTATCTTTATCGGATATGAGATTTATGACATTTTATATGAATTACTCATACATAGGAAATCAATGATTATGTAGGACCATGTTCCTATATCAAATAACAAGCTCTTTTATTATTTTTATGTTAATATAATCAATTATACAAATAAATTATATAACTTTTAACACTAATCACAATTTTGCCAAGGACTTATATAATTGATTATCTAAGGTCCATGATAAATATATTTTTAATTCTTTAATTTTAATGCGAAATTAGAATTTGTACATGTTTCTAATTTTTATACCGATTGCAATTGTTAACGCAGTAATAAAATATCGTCCTCTAATATTGATTCGTTGAATATTAGATTCCTATTTTACATAATTTTGAGCAAATGAGATTTAATAGAATTGTAAGCATAAAGTTATAGTAAAAACTTAAATCCATATAACAAATGTCAAAAGATTGATTTCAGTAGGTTTATAAGAGTGAGTTTCATTGGGGAGATACAACACCAATAAGACCTGAGCCTAACCACATAAGAAATTGACACCACTCTCAACCCAAAGCCTTAAAGTAATGGGTTTATGGGTCTTTATCCTTATATAGTGCTTTACTTTCTCATTTCTAGCCAATGTGGGACTTAGACTCACACTTGAATTTCTAATATAATTTTCCAATTGTGACAAAACCTAACATGTTCTATTTATAATCACAAACAACCCCCAATTTTCTAATTATGAAATTGCTCATAGAATAAAAAAATACAATAAAACCATAAATAGACCACTGAGATAAAAAAAACATCAACAAAACAACAAATATAAAGAGTAGAAACTATAATCTAGAGTCTTACATCAGTCCTCCAACAACAACAAAAAATTAGTTATGCATAATGTAAAAAAAAAAAAAATGGGCAGAAGAAGAGAAAATGATGAAGATGAAGAAAGACAGTTTTCCTGAACGATCCTCTCCTTTTTATTTTTCTACATTTTTTTTCAATTGCTGAGGTGGTTGATGAAGATGAAGAGAGAGAGTTTTTCTAAACGATCCTCCCATTTTTATCTTTTCCACATTTTTTTCACTTGCTGAGGTGGTTATTTCTCTCCCTCGACCATTTCTCCATTTTTCTCTTTCTCTTATTTCCTTTTTTCTTTAAATCCTTGCGAGTTCATGTCATCTTAAGATTTATTGCTGAAAAATTCACATGTGAAAAAATTCACAAGCCACATGTGAAACTCGCTGTTTTGTATCTTATATTTCATCCTATATTCTAGATCCAAATCTATAGGTTGTGAAAAAAATGCATAAGTCACCTGTGGATCTCACTGATTTGCTTCCTTCACTTTTGACGTTAACTCCTTCCAACTATGATTGTACCTCAAAACACCTATTTACACAAACAATGCACAAACTCAAATGTATCATCCAAAACAAAAATAATACATAATGAAATCATTCCAATAATGTAAAAATAAATAAAAATGGTCTAACTAATGCATGAATACACATACATTTTATATGCTCATCATTTAGCATGCAGTTTAATACACACAAAAAATAATAACATCACTAGGTTACGACGAATTTCAATTTTACATCCAAAATTAAGAACTAAAAACATATTTAACCCTAAATTATATAAAATAATTTTTTGTATTTTTTATATATATTAAGTAATAAAAACATATTTAACCTAAATTATATAAAATATTTTTTTGTATTTTTTATATATCATGACCTTGTAATTAAGTATACTGTAATTGATTACGTGGCTATAATTAAGAAAAGAAAATGAATAAATTTCATCATTATTAAATATGAATATATTAAATGAGAATTGTAATAAATTATGATTAGCTAGAATTAATTATGCACATTTTTAAATGCAAATTCAATTAAAAATTGAGTCTAAGAATTGTTTTTTTGAATTGCCGATAATCCATGAACATTTCATTGCTCAGAAAAATGACTGCCCTCTCGTTCCCACCCATTTCAAATCGTCAGTGCTGGAAATGTTAAAAGGTCCACACAATGGAGTTAGCATTGTGAAACTGAAAGCCAAATATTTTCCTCATCACACATCTGAAACTGACAGTTTAAACTACTCATGTGGTCTATCAGACTATTCAATGTTAAAGCAATCTCTGTCCTTCTGCTGTTTGTCTTATTTTGTGCTTCAAATCTATGGATTTTGCTCTTCACTTCAACCCAACTACAACCAGGATTTGGTTTAAGACCTTTGTCTTTCATTAATTTTCGCACTCGTGCAGCCTCATTCCACCAACCAACTCTTGCATAGAGATTCGCCAGCTGCTGAAGAGTAGTTGAACACCCCGGTTCCAGCAACAACCTATTCTCTGCTGCATGGATTCCAATCTGAACACTTCCATGAAGCCTAGAGGAAGACAGTAGTGAACCCCATACTACAGCATTAGGAAAAACAGGCATATTTTGAACGAAATCACGAGCCTCCACAAGTAAACCAGCTCGACCAAGAAGATCTACAATGCAAGAATAATGATCTACTTCTGGCTGCACACCATGCTCAATCATGGAATTAAAGTAAACTTGGCCTTCTTTGACAAGACCGCCATGTCTGCATGAAGATAAAACACCAAGGTAAGTAACAGCATCAGGATTAACACCCTGCTTTATCATCTCCTCGAAGAGACTAATTGCCTCTTGAGCAAGCCCATGCTGCGCATAGCCGCTAATCATGGTATTCCATGTGATAACATCCCTACCCTCCATATTTTCAAATATGTACAAGGCCTCATCAATTGCCCCACATTTGGAATACATAGCAACGAGAGCATTATCAATGTGGAGGTAAGAGTGAAAACCCAGGTGAATTATTTGACAATGAGCACATCTCCCATATTCCAGTGCTCCACTGCCCATACATGCACTTAGAAGACTAGTGTACGTAAAATAATTTGGTCTCAAATCTGATCCCCTCATTTGATGATAGAGCTCCAAACACATGTCAACACGCCATGCTTGGGCAAACCCAGCAATAATAGCCGTCCACGAAACTACATTTCTAACAGGCATTTCTTCAAACACACGGTATGCATCGTCCAATAAGGCACACCTGCCGTACAAACTTATTAAAGAACTTCCGACATAAACATTGGCAATGAACCCAGTTGTTATTGCTAAGCAGTGATACTGAATTCCTCCCCAAAGGTCACGCTTGGACCCACATGAGCTCACAGCCTGTGACAAGAAGCACACATCAATTCCGAACCTTTGTTCCATCCGTAGAACAGAGGACTGAATATTCATTTCAGTTGTAGTCCTCAGACTAGGTGAATTGTAACCAAGAGGAATGGTCATGGTTGCATTGTTTTCCAACATGTTCTCAATGAGCCTCAGATGGCTTTGACGACTCTTAACATCAGCACCACGTTTTTTGGGGGATACAAGGTTAAGAACTCTTAGTGCATTGGTTAAGACTTCGTTTGATAACAATTTATGGGAAGAGAAAGGCCTAAAATTTTGATTTCTAAGACAAAATGATGGATTCGTTGTGAGGAATGCATTCATTGATTGAAATTGAATCCTTAGATGGAACAATTTTGCGGACATTCTTATCGGATTGAGGCCTCCTTCCTGCTGGTGACAAAAATATGTCGATGTGCAGAAAAAACATGACACTGTGTATGTATGGACGTGTGTAATGTGCTTATCCTAAAATTCAGAAATTCACTCTATTTATAGTTCTCGGTCCCCTTATTTAACTGATTCAATAATCTTATTTTAATTGAAAAATCATTGTTAATAAATTATTTAATTCAATAATATTTCTTTAAACATTTTACATTATCTTTTCTATATTCAATAAAGAAGTTAAACAATTCATTAAAAAAACAATCATTTGTATAAACAATTTTGAATACCATAAAATCTATGTTGAATAAAAAGTAACATTTTGTTGATAAATAACTCATAAAATAATTAAGCAACTTTCGTGATAAAAAGGTTTTTGTCTCACATGTGTAAAGTGTACAAAACACAAGGTTTTATTAGTCGTAAATTTATTTTTGTTTTTCTTTTAACATCAGAATTGAAGATTAACATAAAAAAGGGAAAAATATGAAATAAAAATATGGTAAACACCCAGAATACTCCAAAAAAACAAATTACAGATTCAATTATTCCATATCGAACCTGTAATTGGTCTTGAGTCGTTGAATATGGAGCAAAAGATTTAAACAGCAACAGAGTAAAAGTAAAAAACAAAATTGGGTTCATCATAAAAAATGAAAAATAAAAGATTCTACATCATTGAATTGAAAGCATGAACAATTGAGCAGCCCTTTCTGTTAATTTCTTTCTCAACTCATAAAGCGCCAGCATAAACTGTTCCAACTCACGTTCACTCATCTCATCAATGGGGTCCTCCCACCATCTTCTGCTCAAACCCTTAACCATTTTTTCAGTTTCTGTCAGATTCTTCTTCTCCAACGCCAAATTCTTCACTGCCTCCTCGTATTGCATGTTGCTTTCTTCATATGACCCTCTTGACTCTGATGCTACCAACACTTTCGCTCCCTTCAGGTAGCTTCCAACAATGGCTTCCACGTCAGGGTGACCGAAGCAGAACAACTTTTCAGCCGGAGAAAACACAATTATGGCTATGTTCACATTGCACAGAATGCACAGTTCACTCGCTTTTTTGAACAACCCCGCTCTTCTTTTCGAGAATGTCACTTGCTTGTTGCTGGATTTCTCAATCTTCTTTATCACGATCTTCTTCCTCCCTGTGTTTTTCTTCTTCTGCGGCTGCTTTAACCTATCCATGGCTACAGCAAAATCAGGATTATCCATGCTTACAGGAACAAGATGCTTTTCCATGCCCTAACAATACTTTACCTCTCATCAAATTATTTACGTATATGTATATTTATATTCATCATTCTTTATTGCCAACAAATCCTACTTTTACGCCTTCTCTTAGATTATGTATTTGCAAATATTTGTAATTACATTAATTACAAATAATTGAAGATTCATCATTGATTTATTCTCCTAATAAAATCCTACAATTACGTACTGTCTTAGAATTTAATTCAATTACGTAATAATGTAAGTATATATTTTCCCTCAAAATAAAAAAATTTATAGATCCTTCATTCCGATTTTCAACATGTTTCAGGTAATGAAAGGTAAATTAACAAATCAACTTGAGGTTTTATTTTGGAAGCAAATATGTTTGTATTTATGGAAAACAAGTTGTGATTCCGTTTTCTTCTCCTTTTTATACGCGGCGCATGTATATGAATAAATATAAGACTGTATTTAAATATATCTTTATTTTAAAAAAGGTAATAAGATAATACTTTTTACATTTACCTCAGGACTACACAGTCTTGTTATAATAAAAGTAGTAACAAAAAAAATATAATATAGGTAACTCAAATCGACAACAAATATTTTTTTAAATAATAATATTATCATATTTAAGGCTCGTGTAATTCTAGGCCCAAGCACCAATCATTTGCCTCATCGATTTATTCTTATATTACAAATCAGAATATAGACTTTAATGAGTAAGATTCTTATTACTTTTACTCTTTTAATATGATTTTTTTTTTCAAGAAGGTTTAATTATTTTTTGAGTTTCGGTTCCTAATAGATTTTTGATGTACGTTGAATCCTCAAAATTTTAAAATCTTTTAATTAAATTCTAACAGTTAAATATTGTGTTGTCAATTTTGTGATGTGGTATTTATCTTATACCGTTATTTTCTTTAAATACCATTACATAATATTTCTTCATAAGAGATCCTTGACGACGAAATCTATCCTAAACATTTACTTTATTAACGAAAATTATTTTTAAACTTAATTAAAATAAAAATAAATAAATTATAAAAATATTAAATATATAACTATAAAATTATGAAATATAAAAAAAAATCATTATATTTAAAAATAATTTAGAAATCAATTATAATTTTGTATTTGTTATTATTTTAATAGTTAATAATTTTTTATTTTATAAATTAATATTTAAATCAGTCATTATAATAACTAATAATTTTTTATCACTAAAACTGGTTATTAATAAAAGATTTAGTGATAATGTTAATTGTTAATTTGTTTAAATTCACACTTGAAGAGTTGATTTTTAAAGCGGATGCAAACCCTTATAGCTTCTAGTTGTTTAGTGACAATTTTTGACTTACACAAACAAACATGAACCTAATCATGACCAGCGTGGATTTTATTTGTTTTGCATAGAATTTTAGCCAAATCTAAACTTTCTAAACTTTGAGATTTCTTGTAGTGATAAGTGTTTATTAAATTAAAATATTACAAAAAGTATTAAGTCTTTCCTATTACTTGTACTATCAGGATATATTTACCGCCAATGTAATGGAAGATATATAGATTGTTATGATAAAAAATAAATTGAGAAATCAAGTAATAAATTTATAAATATTTTAAAAATAAATTAACATAGTTAATATAAGGTCGAATTAAATTTTAAGTTTGATAAATTTGAAAACTTTTGATTAAGTTTCTATTAAATTTTTATAATTGACTACTCACAAAAATTATATTTTTTTAATTAAGTGTTTGTGTTCTATTTAATATTTTTGTTAATTGGGTAATGTGATGGTTAATTAGATTATATAACCATTATTTTACTTAATTACCTTAATTAGTTATCATCAAATATAATGTTAAATACGTTTTAGTTCATAAACTTTAACATAAAATTGAAATTTGTTTCTATTTCAAATTTTGATATAATTTTGTTTTTAAATTTTAAAAATAAATAGATATAATCTTTCTAATCCAATTGTGTTAAACTTTTTAGTACATCAGATGATATTTTAAGCTATCATTTGAACTATTTACATTATTTGACATGTTTCAACTCAAATGACAACTTTAATCATTTAATATATAAAAAAAAAAAGTTAACATCATTGAGTTAAAAAAGCTATATTCACGGTTAAAGTTTAATAATGAAAATGTATTAAAGTTTGGAATATAAATTTTCGTATACAGGTTTAGAGACTGCATATTTAATCTATCTTATAATTTAATATTTACCAAGAGGGTAAAGTGTTATATATATACCAAGAAAATAACATTTTTGAAACAAGAAAAAGATTAAATATAATTATTTTAAAATATTAAATTAACAATTTTGAATAAAGGCTAAAGCTATACTATTTCAAAAACGTAATTTTTAAAAAGTTGTAAAAAACTTACAATTCACTTAATTGAATGCATCCTGATGTACCCATAGATAATATATATTAGGTTAAATATTTTAGAGTTCTCAATTTTAATAGGTCTCCTCATTTTTATTTGACTCAATTGGATCTTTATTTTGGAAAATTTATTGCAATTAAATTATTTTCATTGATAGTACTTTGATAGTATTAACTATGTGCTACGTGTCAGCACATGTTTTTTTATTTTTTTTAATGTTTATTTTTTAATAATTTTAAAAAAATAAAAATTGCCACATTTCAAAATGACATTATGTCACGTGGCAGAGGCAATGTGATGTGGCAGTAACAATACCACGTGTTACTATTGAATATGAAAAATTTCAATACAATTCCTCTATTTATTATTTTGTCTTGATTTAGTCTTAATTTTGTTAAAACTGAATTAATTTTATTCTTATATCAAATTTATTTTTTATATAAATTTTACAATGATATTTTTATTATAGTTGATATTTTTAACAAAATTAAATTTATTTAAATATATATTTTGCATTGAATTTTATTTAAATTTTGTTTTAAATATTTATATATCTATAATTTATAGATAAATGTTAAATTTTCTTTAAAAATAAAAACTTTATAAATTCAAATATAAAATTTTAAAACAATTTTATAACAATTTAAAATAAATATATTTATTTAAATTTTGTTTTAAATATTTATATATCTATAATTTATAGATAAATGTTAGAGTTGCTTTAAAAATAAAAACTTTATAAATTCAAATATAAAATTTTAAAACAATTTTATAAAAATTTAAAATAAATATATTTATTTAAAATTTTACAATTCAATTTATAAAGTTGTTATTTTTAAATCAACTCTAACATTAGTCTATAAATTATTGATATATAAATATTTGAAATAATATTTAAATAAAGTTCAATACAAAATATATATTTAAATAAACTTAATTTTGTTAAAAAAATTAATTATTATAAAAATACCATTGTAAAATTTATATAAAAATTAAATTTGATATAGAAATGAAATTGATTCAATTTTAAAAATTTGGGACCAGTTTGAGACAAAATAATTAATAGAGGGACTGCATTGATACTTTTCACATTCAAGAGTGACATGTGACACTGTCATTACCACATCACATTATCTTCACCACGTGGCATAATATCATATTGACACGTGACAATTTTTTATTTTTAAAATTATTGAAAAATATAAATAAAAAAAAGACAAAAAATCATATGTTGACACATGACCCAAAATAACACTGTTAAAATACTTCTAATAGAAATAATTTAATTACAACAAATTTTCTAAAATAAAAACTCGAATGAAAAAATCTACTTAACATTTCGTTATTGAAATAGAGAATATTTCGTTATTGAAATGGAGAATTCTGTAACGAATTAAACTATATATTATATATAAACTAGAGGTAGAAGAAGACAGCACCACGTTTAATAATCCAATCTAAGATCATAGCGCCAGAGATGACGTGGAGGAAGATGGAAGCAAGTATGTGATTTCTTTACCGACTTCAATTTTATCAATGATAAAAATGGTTTTATGAATTTCTTTTTTCTTTTTTTTAAAATACTAACCACTTGGTAAATTTGTTATCTATTATGCTTTCACATAATAATTATTTATCCCCACGCTTCAAACATTCAAATTGCACTCTTGACCATTTAGAAGTAACTTTTATATTGTATAACAAATCTACCCACTTCTATAGTTGGTTGGTCTTTTCATATTAAAAAATAAAAGTCGGGATGCTATTATTATCTTTGGTATATTTTTCAATTTAATATTATATTAACTAATTAATGAAGTCAACTTGTCGGGGGAAACTATCACTAAAATTACTGTAAGTCAAGTACAGTTCAGTAATGGTTTTTTATTGAATATTTTCTCTAGAAAAAGAAATAGACAGAAAAGAATATAAGATAAATGAGCGATGCAATTGAGAAAAAAAAAACAAGAATAATATTATTAAATTTATTTAGTGTTTTTTTTTCACTAATTGATAGCCTGAAGTCGCAATCACGATTACACATTTGATATAATCTGATAGCTACAGCTAGTGATCTGAAACTTGAACCGAATTACCCGTCACTCTTCATGCTTTAAATATTCAAATCGCATTAATCAATAAACTTGAAAAGCCTTTTATGAAGGACACGTTCAACTGTCTTTCACGATTTCTTTCAAAGGATTTTCAAATCCAAAAACAACTTTTTTTTTATCGAAAATAAAAACCATATATATAATAGCATAAATTACATATTTTTTTTATTTTAGATTCTTTCCTTTAATATTTGTTGGTATATTTACCCTTCTTAAGTCTTTTCTTAATCTATTATATGAGACATCTTCCGACTCCAACCACACCTTATCGGTATGTCTTTTTCTCAAGAATGGAGTTGATACTCAAAAAGTATATTTATGGGCTGTTTTCATTTAAAGATAAACGTGAAGGAAAATGTATGCATGCATTTGAAGATAAAATTTGTGTTGTATTTATAAAATATTTAGAAATAAAGGTGAAGAGATTTGAAGAAAAGTTTTAAAAAGTTAGAAAAGATTTTATGGATGTGATAGATAAATTTTTTTAATAGATTAAAGTGTAAGATTATAATTTTCTCTTGTAATTAAAATTAATATATATTATATTATATTATTTTTATTATTATTAAGGTAAAATATATTTTTAATCCTCAAACTTGAACGTGAAATTTTATGTTTCAAATTTTGATACATTATGGTTTCTAAACATAAAAAATGAATGAATATAATTCGTTTGACACTACAATATTATAATTTTCTCTTATTTGTTAAAAGATGTTTTAGGTTAACATTTAAACTAAAACATGTCAAAATAGTGTAAACAACTCAAACATTAGCCTAAAAAACATTTAACATGTAAAAAAAAAAGGTTAATGTCGTTAGATTATAAGGATTATATCCATTAATTTTTTAAATTTAAGGATCAAAATGTATGAAAGTTTGGAACATGGATAAATTCTAATTTCATGTCTAAGTTTAGGAACTAAAAGTATATTAACCCTTATTATTATTTACACTTTCTTTGCAAATCATAATGTTTCACAGTGAAAAGTTTATCATCCTATTTTTGTTTTCTTTCCATGATTTGAATTTGTTTTTTCACAAATAATAAATACTTTAGAATCCAAATACTCTTTTACAACAAATTAAAGATACAAAAAAATATTTAAAAATACAATAGGAAAAGAAGGCATGATCAGTTTCAAAGGAAGGGAATCAGTTTCCTCCAGATTAAAATCGATTCTTCCCATATTGTGCACCCAAAATCAGTTATAATCTAAAAGAATGAGTTCCATAACTGATTCCTCCATCATCTAATGTGTCATAAAATCGATTATGAAGTAACAAAATCGGTTCTCTACAACGAAAATCAATTCTCTGGGTTCAAACGTGCAATGGAACCGATTCCATGTGCTCCTACACAAAAATAGTTGTGTAAGCATTTACTCACTCATCTATTAGTTCATACAGTAAATATGTGTAAGCATCACAACGTTAGGGATGAGAGTTTAGAGAAAGAGAGAAAATGATATATTCATTTTTAAAAATAAGACAAATTATTAACTTTATATTTATTCATCATTTAGTTTTCTAACTATAAAAAAATATAAAATTAGAGTATTGTCAATAAAATATGAAAATTTTATTTTAAAAAACACTACATTCTTTTATATAATGTTAAAGTAAAGAAACTAAAATGAAACATTTTAAAATTACTACATTTTTGTTTTTTACGTAATATAAATATTTTTAATGATTGAAAATTACAGAAGACATAGAAGTACAATAAACGGTATTATTAAATAAATAAATATTATATTTTGATTATAACTGAATTTGTTAATAAAAATATTTATTTTCCATCAATTTAAATAATTTGACACTTAATTTAAACATATTTTATATTATTTATCAAAATATATCTAATATTCTTATGATATGCAAAATGTAGCAGAATCAAGCGAACACAACATTAATTCGCCCGCTCATCCGTTTATATAGTAAATATGTGGAAGTAACACAGTGTTATGGTGAGAGTTTGGAGAAAGAGAAAAGTTGACATATTTATTTTAAAAAATAAGACAATTTATTAATTCTATATTTATTCATCGTTCACTTTCTTAACTATAAAAAAAAAGTAAAGTATCGTTAATAAAATATGAAAATTTTATTTTTAAAAACACTACATTCTTATATATAATGTTAAATTTAATTTAAAGAAACTAAAATGAAATATTTTAAAATTAATGTATTTTTAGATTTTTTACGTAATATAAATATTTCGAATCATTAAAAACTACACAAGATATAGAAGTATAATAAAAAGTATTATTAAATAAATAAATATTATATTTTAAATATAATATTTATTTATTTTTGATCAATTTAAATAATTTGACACTTAATGCAAAAAAAATTTATATTGTTTACCAAAATATATCTAATTTTTTTATGACAGGCAAAATCAACTTTATGTAGTAGAATTAAGCTGCAATATTTTATCAAACGTGGGGGTTCAAATTTTGTGAAAGAATTACAAAATTAATTAAAAATAGAGTCTTTACCTTTTTTAAAAATAAAATAAAATAGTTTGAATTATATTTTTTATTTTCTTTTAAATTTTTTTAAATGAATAAGATATACAATCTGTTGTTTTTTTGGCAAATTAAAGTTTGACTGGAGAGTATATAAAATAAATAATAACGAACAATTATCTTATAAAGATTTTGAATTAAAAATTATATTAATTTATAATCATATTTAATTCAGGTTTTATTATAACTATTGAATCTCTTGATAGAATCTACCTCAAAATATTATCATTTATTTGTTATAAGATAAGATTTATGACATTTTTAACTAAATTTTGAATTTTATAAATTTTGTTATTAATATTACTCTGTAAGCCAGATTTAAAAAAAAAAATAGTATTTAATTGAAATCAATTTCACTCTAATTAAACTTGGAACTCATGTTAAAGCTAATAAAAACTCGTAGTACGTGTTTGGTGAATGTAGAAAGGAAAATAAAGACATTGTGGGTTCAATAAAAAATAATTAAGTTAGTCATAATCAACTTCTACAACAAATATAATATATAAACGAGTTAAAATCCAAATATTAAATTCAACAAAGAGTACATCAGACATAATCTAATTAAACTCAACAGGCCCTTCATTCTTACAAAATATTTTATCAAAAATTTATTTTGAAATTTTCTTACAATTTGATCAGATATAATAATATAAGAATTATATTAAAATTTGAAAAGGCTTGATATAACTGCATTATACGAGAATTATACTTTTATAATAAAGTTGCATCTTTCTTACTTAATTTATTTAAACAAAAATGCTTTAAGTAATATTAAAAAATAAAATTCATTCTGTGTGAACTTGACTTTTGAAAACCTTTCAGACAAAGGTATATGCGATTCTTGTAACCAGTGGAGGTACAACTACAGAAACATATATTAGATAACATAAATCATGCATAAAGCAAGAATAAATTAGTCTCTATTAATGGTATGCTTGATGACGAAACAAACATAAAAAATTAAAAATTAAAAATAAAAATAAATAAGTTGAGTAAAGAAAATAAATATTTTATTATTAAGATCGAACACTTATTACTAGGTTAAAAATTATAAATTTTAGTCATGACGCAACTCTTTTTCACTTAAGAGCGTAACACAAGTCCAAGCGCCACGATTTATTCGATTGTAATTCAGCTCACTTGGTCTCTGTCACGGGACAATTGATGTACTTGCAACAATTTTCTCATCAGTAATTGTTTTACTAAGAATCTCACTTGAATTGTAACTTAGCCTACTTAATCTCCGTCACGGAACAATTGTGCAACCCACAACATTTATATTGTGAAAATATGAAAAAAGAGTTTTAAAATCATCTAATTTGATTAATTTAATAAAAAATACAAATATATATATATATATATATATATATATATATATATATATATATATATAATAGATCTTAATATTTTCTAAAATTATTTTTCTTTTTCTTCTCCCTATATCAAATCAACAAAAATAATTATCTGGACCCCTCATTCTCCCTAGTTTCCATCAATCAACCATATCAGGTAACACTAAGTTAGAGTCAAAGTCATAGCAATAGCTCCAACCTGTAACTCATAAAAAAAATAAATATATATATATATATATATATATATATATATATATATATATATATATATCGTCAACTTTAGATGATGCAAATTATAATAAAAAAAACTATGTCAAGTATAATAAAACTAAATGCGGTTGTGAGATAATGTATTTTTTTACCGTATAAAAAAATGTGGCAAATAAATTAGTGTTCAACAAAATCCTTGTATATACGACTGGAATTTTTACGAAGATATTGTGTTACATATTCAACTACCAACAGACGTTTTCTGAATTCTGAAAGTGATGTTTATACAATTTTAAATATAGTCATAAAGAGACGATTATTCTAATGGAAATGTCTGATTATTAAAAATAATAATTTATATTGTGGCTACCATTAATTCAGAAGGGATATGTACCACAATAATTATTTTCCACTTATAAAAGAATAAGCTGGTCAAAATATTTTTTTTATCATATTTCATTTCACATATTTATTTTGGTTGAGTGTATTAAATAGTAAGTTTAAATTTAATTTATTATAAAATTATTTCATAAAATAAAGATTGATTTTGTTATTGAGATATATATATCTTGTAGATAAAATTATATATGGATGATCTCTTACTCTCTTCATTTTGTAAACTTGATATCAATTTATAAATTAAAAAAAAATTATTAAATAATAATCAATTTTTAAAACAAAAAAATAATTCATCACTATTAACTAATTTAATTACTATTTTATAAACAATAAATTATTAATATCTAAAATATTTTTTGTTATAAATAATTCTAAATTATTTTTTAATATTAATTATCAAAGTTTTAACTATCAGTGAATCAGTATCTAAATTATTTTTTTAATTTAAAATTAAAGACTAATTTATAATTAATAATTATAATTAATTTAAACCTTACTGGTTAATATTAAAAATCAATTTATACTTTAATTTATAAACTAATTATAATTTTTATTTATGAAAAACAATTTTAGATAGTGACAAAATACTAATTTAATTAATATACTGAGTAATTATTTTAGTTTGTTATTTAATGTTTTTTTAGGTGATAAAAAAATCTAACATGTATTTTGATCCTGTATATGTTTTTGAACCTTATATTAGTAAAATTGGTAAAGGTGTTTTGAAATTGGATAGATGGTATTGCATAGAAAACTAAAGAATAATGAAATTGAAATTGATTTTCATTTGAATTAGATGAGAACTTCCCCAACCATTGACATTGCCCGTGATTCGCGGTGGCCGTGAGGGAGACACTGTTTGAAGAACAACACTTTGAATTGTCTTTTCCCTGACAGGCCAGATATAGTTGTGCTCCTTTTTCTATAAATAAATCATACTAATTATTTTGGAGTAAATAACATTAAGCTTTCTATACGAACTATTTTCTATTTTAACTTATGACTATTTAATATTATTCTGATTAGACCCGAGTTCATCTAACAATATTATTAGAAACACTTAATTTTTTTTAGATATTATACATATTTTAGAGAGTTTGAAATTCTATCACGATTTTGTTTTTAAGGGCGTGTTCTCGTGCATAAATTTACTGAACTCAAAAAATTGAGAGCGATGATTTAATAAAAAAATGATTGTTGATTTTCAGTGAAAACAAGCGATTGATAGGCGATGATTTTGCGAGATTATATTATATTTTCAATCTCATTGTTTAGAAGAGATTTGTAAAATAAATGTGCTAAATTACCATTTTATCCTTGTTATTATATTGAAAAAAAAAGTTCCATTGCTGCTTACCCATTCTAGAATTTATGTATCCAGTTTCATGCTTCATTATCCAGATCCATTTAGTTGTATCCGATTCCACTTCTTTTTTATTTTTGGATTGTGTTACTTTGTGGCAGGAAGTTGGAATAGTTCTAAAGGAGTTCACAACACTTTTTTTTTTTTGTATTAAAAAAATTTAAATATTTTATTTTTCGATTCAAATATATTAAAGTATATTTTTTTCAATTAATATTTATCTTTAATATTTAAATTTATGTAGAAAATTTTTTAAAATTAATTACAACTTATCTAAACATGATTTTATACTATATTTAATAGAAAAAGCAATTTGATAATTTAACTTTTTTATACATTAAATTTTATTTTTTATTAGTCACATCACTTAAATCCTATACAAATTTTGATAAAATTTACTCTTAAATCTACTATACTATCACTTTTAAATCTCTTAAAAAAAACACAAACTTCACCCTCAAATTTACTCAAATTTCAAATCAATAATCTTCCTCTTCCTCAAATCAATCTACTTATAAGAACACATCTTAAAAGATGTTTCAGAAGGATTAGAGAGTATTTAAATTGTATTTGATCTCGACTTTTAAGTTATGTAAGACTTATTAGATGTACTAGAACAAATATTTTTTAAACTTGATATTTAACAAAGTAAATATTTCGGGTTCAATTTTTTACTACTTATATTATTTTTATTGTTCGTGTATCAATTAAATTGACACATGTTTAATACAAAGTGCTAAAGAATAATATGAATTAAATATTTATGTTACATAATTTAGATAACAACACACATCATTAAATGATAAAAACACATATTTTTATTATAGAAAATAAGTTCAAAGACAACAAATTTTAAAATATTTAAAAATTAAAAAAATAAAGAGCAACATAGTATTATAAATTACATACAACTAAATATTTTATTCGAAAGACTTAAACCAACACTTGGTAATTTACTAAGTTTTTTCTTTGAAAAACTAATTATGGTTACTAAAAAAATACAATATACTGGGGGCTTGAGACTTATTTAACTCATAATTGTTTAATATAGGTAAAATGTATAATGAACAAAATACTTTAGATAGATTAAATCAATTATTTGAACCTATAAATATTATTTTATCTTAATGACTTTTGAATTTTAATATATGATTGGTTTTTATTTTGGATACCTAATAATTTTTATTTTATAAATTTTGTATTTTAATTAAATGATTTAATTTAATATTTTATTGTTATTTAGAATTGTTAAATGATTGGAAAAGATAAATGAGGTATCAAAATAATGTTCTCCACAGGAACAATAATTTTTTTCATAAGAAAATAAAGAGGGGTGAGTCATTCTCATCAGAATATAATTCAAAAAATGGCTTATACAGAAAAATTATTTGAGACACTGATTGATAGAATTACGTAGTAGTTATGATTATTGACACAATCATGATTGATTGAGAGATTCCCTCTAAAAATGAGCGATGTAATTTAAAAAATGGTAATTTAGGTTTAAGAGCATAGGAAAGGTACACTGTCTTGTAAGTTTATAACTACCATAAGCGGATGTGCAAGCTCAAAGGACTTTGATACTTCCAAAAAAAGATGTGTATATTTATTTATTATTTTATTTTCCTCAACCAAACACGAAATTTTCACATTTACATCATTCTTCAAGAAATGTTAAAGATCTACTTATACCAAATGTTACATCAGATGAGTAAGAACCAAACTACTTTTTACATTTTTTAAATATGAAATGAATGTAAGAATCTATTATCCAGCAAAAAGTCTAACAAAGTATAATATACACTATTTTTTTTATTGAAATTAGTTTCCAACTGATATTTGGATCTCAATAATTAAAATTAGTAAGAATTATTGTGATAGAGTTAAACTAGATGGACCATTATCGATTTATGTTATTCAACCAACTCGAATTGACTCAAGAAAAAAAAAAGGATTGGATTGATTTCACAAGATTTGATTGAAATAGATTGTATAAACCTAATTAAAGTCGGATTGATGAGCATCGCGTTCATCACACCTAACGCAATTATACATATAAAAATATTCATTTATTTATTGAACAAAAAGAACTATTTTATTACAATAACTTATTATTTAATTTATTTTTATTAAATATCATGGGTTGTTCCGAATTGAAGTGTAATAGAAAGAGAGATGGAAGAAAAAGAAAGAAAAGTGTGTTGTTGACTGGATCAAAGTGAGGAAGATGGCCACGCAACCCTAAGCATACATAAATACATACGGTTGCTGTACTTCCATGATACGTCACTTACAAGTGGACCGCACTCTCCGCTCTTCTCTTTCTTCTCCTCCGTACATCCTCTTTCCTTTCTCCATATAAACCCAACAACTCTCTTCTTTTTCCACCATTCAATCCATTCCCTTCCCCGTTCTCTCTCTCTCTCTCTCTTTCTCTTTCTTTTCAGAGGCCTACCATTTCACAAAAACAAAACACCAACAAAATCAACAAAACCAGATTTTACTTTCAACTCTGTTGCTGTATTTCATTCATTTTCCACAAGATGATGTACGAGCAACAGCAACGTTTTCAGCAGCCCATGTCTGTGCAGGTCGATTTCAGGAAGAAAACGGAGAGAAGCAAAGGCATAGAGGAAGAAAGGCTTGAAATAGTAGACTTGAGTGGCATGTCCTTGGACTCCCTTCCCAACCCCTCTCTTAATCTAGCCACCATTTGCAAGTTGGACCTCTCCAATAACAATCTTCAGGTAATCACCTCCATGCATACACCTTCATTTTTCTGCACAAATGTACAGCCTCAACACAACTTGCTTTTCATTTGCACGTATAATCCATTTCTTTTCCTCAATCATCATAAAAGGAGAACCCACTTATCAATATATATATATATATTGTGTTGATGTCTCTTACACTCAAACGCGTACGTGCTGTCGTACGTTAATAGATGTACTCGAATAAAAACAAACGATATAGGCAGTAATATTATTTAATTATATCTTGATTTAGAGTAAGACTTTTGAACAATTATTATTTATACACTTTATTTTATCAATGAAAAATCCAAATTGTTATTTAATTATCTCTTAAACTTTAATGAGTCTGTTTTAGTAGTAATAGTTTTACCTTCCTTACGGTACGCTATATATGGTTGACGCTACATACTAGTTAATTAATTAGCTAGCCGACATGATTTTATTAAAAAGTCCTATGTGACTGTCTTCATGTTGTTGTTTAAGAAATGATGGTGTAGTTTATTTTTAATTAACGTTTGGTTTTGAATATGTTGGTGTGACAGAACATACCAGAGTCCTTAACAGCGAGACTGCTGAACATGGTGGTGTTGGACGTGCACTCCAACCAGCTTAGGTACCTTCCCAACTCCATTGGCTGCCTCTCCAAGATCAAGGTTTTGAATGTCTCTGGCAACCTCATCGAATACCTTCCCAAAACAATTGAAAATTGCAGGTTCACCTTCTTAACACATCTCTTTCTCCTTTTCCTAATTAATTCTATGCATGTTGCTTCATAGGATAAGGTTAGTACAACCCCGTGTAGAGACAGGAACAGGGAGAGAGGAAAACTAGAAACATGTATATTATCAAGTCCGTGTTTTAATTAAAACCAATAATTGATTATGTCTATGTTTTCAATTTAAATATTGCATTAGTCAAATCTAATAACAGTTTAATAATAAATTTAACTAATTAAGTCTTCACACAAACTTCTTGCTGATTCCATTTTAGTTTGAGTCATACACTTGCTTTCCACCTTTACGTTAGTCAAACAACAAAACACATAGTGCAGAAAACAGTCCTAAGCACTTCAATAACTAGCTTTCCCTGCTATGATGACGTTTAATTTCTGTTGTACGTGAGTTTTTATTTTATTTTGTTTTACCTGTTCTTGAATATGCGTAAGAATAATGAAATTCCTGATCAGTAGTAGATTTGAAAGCGTTATAAGTATTTGGTTATTAAACTGTACCGATTAAAAATATACCTACCCATTTAAATATATTTAAACTTTATTCAACCGTTATTATATTTAGAAAATCAACCGTAAAAAATAGAATTTCTAAGCATTCATTGTGGGGTTGTCACAAGTTGCGGACAAAAATAAAAATCTTCCATTTTCTTCGGGTATCATTATTACTTAATTGACTAGCTTAAAAACAACAAAAGATGGAGGACACCAGGCCAATTCAAAATTCTTAAAACAAAGGGGGAGAAAGTCAATCAATAAGTGATACTTCCGTGGAAAACCATTATTCTTCCAACAAGTTTTTTACAAGAATAGTATTCGCTCAAACATCGTTTTTCTAGTTACAAGAATCCACCGGACATCATCACCAAACGACAAACAGACAATAGATATTTGGATACCCACGTTCAAATGAAAGCACAATCCAAGCAACACATCAATAACCACATAATACTCTTATCCTTCCAAACCTAATATTATCCATTACGTTGTAATTTTTGGAGACATGCATGCATGAGTGATATGAATATATATTTCACAGACAACCTTAAATGTGCAGTTAACTGTTTGGTACTTATGAAAAACATTTTTGTTAAGAAAGGTTAAAAAAGAAAAAAACTGCGATTACCGTTTTTTCTGTGACTAATACATTATGGGTTTTGAATTAGCAGAAGCTTAGAAGAACTGAATGCGAACTTCAACAAGTTGATCCAGCTTCCAGAGAACATAGGGTACGAACTGATAAACCTGAAGAAGCTATCGGTGAACTCGAACAAGCTGGTGTTCCTTCCTCGCTCGACAAGTCACCTAACCGCTCTGAAGATTCTGGACGTGCGTTTGAACTGCCTGAGATCTCTCCCAGAAGATCTGGAGAACCTGATAAACCTAGAAACTCTGAACGTGAGCCAGAACTTCCAGTACCTGGATTCTCTACCCTACTCGGTGGGGCTCCTCCTCTCCCTTGTGGAACTAGACGCCAGCTACAACAAGATCAGGTCCTTGCCGGACTCCGTCGGGTGCCTGAAGAAGTTGCAGAAGCTGAGCGTGGAGGGGAACCCTCTGAGTTCACCGCCGCCGGAAGTGATGGAGCAGGGATTGCATGCGGTGAAGGAGTACCTGTGCCAGAAGATGAACGCGGGCCATCAGAGCCCCACGAAGAAGAAATCGTGGGTGGGGAAGCTTGTGAGGTATGGCACCTTCAATGGACACACCAGCAGAGGTGTGAGCCGCGAGGAACGTGAAGCCTTCATCATGCCTGATTACAGACCAATCGATAGCCTCACCTCGCCGCGCTACACCGGCATGTTCTCGCCGCGTCGCCTCTTCTCACCCCGCAATTACTTCAGCGCCTGAGCTCAACGTCGCCGTTTTGCGCTCTGAGTAAGATCACTAGTTTTGATTGATTTCACTGCATTGTTATGTTTACGTTCCACCGACTTGGGAACCGTGGCGGGCTATTCAGACTGTGCAGTAGGTCCCTCTTGCTTCATTGATGGACAGGATCTATTAGATTTAGTTCCAGACTATTAAGCAACTACTGCATATATATGCGCACACACATATATATGTAATGGCTATAACCTCGCTCTGGTTTGTAAATAAACTTTGTGCTTATCTGGCCAATGTGTTAGTGTGTGTTTGCTTTATCTGCACCGCACTTTCTGGTACATTTCAACCCAAAAGCATATCTCACATTAATTGGAGTGCCAACTCTCTAAATTTGCCTCCAAAACATGTTTTACCATACGTATGTGTATGTTCCTTTAAAGCAATAATGGTGTGAACTTTGAAGCAATATTGGTGAACTTTGAAGCAAATAATAAAATAGCTCTGTCATGGAAACTAGCTATGTATCATTTCCTACTTTCTTACTTGATGTTGTGTTTCGACGAGATAATTTAATCGAGTAATTCACTTCTTTGAAAGATTTGAAATTTTTTGAAATCATAAATTATTTGGACGAGAAAATTACAATGGAATTGAGGAATTTCAAGAAATTTATTTCAAATATTTAAGAGCGAATTTGAAATTCATTCAAAAAATAAAGAAATTGAAATTTCACTTCTTTTCATTCCCTACCACTCCACTCACTAGGTTGTTCAAAGTCGGTCAGTAACGAAGCTCAAGCTGAGTTGACTTTGGCCAAAGATCGAGTGGTCTGGGTCGAGGGTCGATCCAAGCCGAAATTGAGTTGAGTCAGTCCGTGAAGTTGAGTTGAGTTAGCCCAGGTCAAAGGTCGAGCTGAGCCAGCCTAGGCTGAAGGTCAATTCGAATCGGCCTAGGTCAAAGGTCAATTCGAGCCGGTCTAGGATGATTAGCGAGCCGAGTCAGTTAGGTTAAGGTCGAGTCAAGTCGACCTGGGTTGAAGTCGAGCTGAGTTTGGCAGTCAAGCTGAGTTTGCCTGGGTCAAAGTCGAGGCTAAGTCAACTCGAGCCGAAGGTTGAAACGAGTCAATAGGGGTCAAAGGTTGAATCGATTCGAACTAGGCTAAAGATCAAGCAAAGTTAGCGAAGTCGAGCTTATGGAGTCGAGTCGACTCGAGCCGAAGGTCGAGTTGAGTTGGCCTAAGCTGAAGGTTGAGCCGAGTCGTCCTATGCCGAAGGTCGGCCTAGTCGGCCCATGATGAATCTTAGTGAGTCGACCTGAACCGAAAGTTGAAACAAGTCATCCTAGGTAAAGGTCGGACTAACTCAACTCAGACTTAAGGATAAAGTTGAATTTGCCTTAAAATATAAATTAAATTGTTTTATCCAAACAAGAAAATTGAAATCTAATAAGTTCTTTCAATTAGTCTATCTAAACAAACTATTTATTAAAGGAAGGGAATTCAATTGTAAGTAATTCAATACAACATATTTCAATTTTTTGAAATTTTTGAAATATCTTATCCAAACACAAGGTTAAAATAACCTTATGCTTCCACATGCAGCCTGTTTTGAAGATCAATTCAAATAAATATTATATTGTCTAGTATAAATATGTTATTAAATTAATATCTTATGCAAGCAAATAGAAAAAGTCATTAGACACTAATAATTACCATTTGACAATCTTGTATAGGTATAAAATTGTCCTAATAAAAGTGAACTTCGATATATCTAAATAAAAGAGAATGGAAGGTAGTATTGGAGGTAAAATGGACCATCCCGACCCGCACTGTGTGGGCCTATTGTATGTCAAACCAAAACGGGTCTTGCCAGTCAGAAGATTCAATCACAGAGAGTCTTTAATAATTTGAGTTTTATCCAACCATCTCTCCATAAAAATTTTATTATTCATTAATAATCATGAATTGCAAATAATATTTCAAAAATTTAAATCTTATCATTATAAGCATATCATATGCATGTAAGTGAATTTCAAGTGTGATAAATAAGTTGTTATAAGTCTCACGTCGATTAAAGAAAAGACATTGTATAATATGTAAGTAGGTACAAATCTTACTCTACAAGTTGATTTTATAAGGCTGAGTTGGACTAAAGTTCACTTTTTAACATGGTTAGAATAGGGATGTCAATGGGACGGGTATGGTATGTGTAGTAGCTCTCCCGTACCCATATCCATATTCTTGTGGGTATCCGTTATGCGGGTACCCGCATATTTTTTTAATATCCATGGATATCTACAGGTACCCACGGGTATTTACAAAAGAAATATTTAATATTTAATAAAAAATTTAACCATAAATTCAAATAAAAATACAATGCATAACCTTTATAGATTTCAAACAAAATGAAAATAACTCATTTAAATAGTGTTGAATGACAATTTACAAATAAATAAAGATTTGTTAAAATCAATTGATAAAAAATAACCTATTCAAAATCAATGTGTTAATGTTTTAATAATTTTTTAAAATTTAAATTAGAGTATAACGGGTATGGTATCCACGGATATGAATACTATGATACCTGTACCCGCCCCGTTAACATGCGGGTATACACTTATTATCCATGGATATCCATTTTTAATATTCATTTCCTACTCGTCGCGGGTTTTATCCGCAGATACCTGCGGGTACGAGTTTTATTACATCTATTTTTCTATCTGTTATCAGATCACTACTAAACCACCCATAACGTACTTAAAGTTTACCTCTTAACATAATTAAAAAATAATATGAATTGATCATGACATGGTTGCTAATGAAAGAATTATCATCATCAATTCAACTACATTCACTAAAACCAACATCGGTTCTTTCAATGTGAACATTCTCCTAAGCTATCCTTTAAAGTTGTGGTGCGGATATCTATCTAATATTTCCATATATACTTTTAAATTATTGTAGATACGTATTTTAAGCATGCACAAAGGTACCTGTATTAAATATCCTTGACACTAAATGTTGGATTCAAGAATATATAGTTGCATCACAAGGATGTATTTCTCTTTTCTATTACCAAGATGATTTGTGTGTCATCCTTTTATACTGGATTAATGGATAGAAGTCACATTACGGATACAAGTCATACAAACCACATTGCTTGCACAGTTTCTTTAGCTTCACGTTACCCATGAACATTACACTTATAAGAAACTGACTGTCCTCAGTTCTGGTGAAAGCCAAATCTGAAATTCAATGCTGGAAATGTAATAAACCCCAAACAATGAAGCTAGTGAAAGCCAAATGATGTTTTTTTCTCCTCACACATCAGAGAACGAAGGTTTAAAACAATCATGTTATATTATGTGGTCCATCAAACTATTCATCATCAAAAGAATTTCTGTCATTATGTTATTTGGCTTATACTGTGTTTCAAAAGACTTTGCTTTGGGTTTCAACTTAACTAAAACGGTTGTGACCTTTGTCTTTCATTGGAACTTGTGCTACCTGATCCCACCAACCAACTCTTGCATACAGATTTCCAAGCTATTGAACTGTTGATGAGCATAGCAACTCATGGTGTTCCATGTGATAAATCCCTCTCTAAAATATTTTAAAATATGTTCAAAGCATCATCAATTGTCCCACATTTGGAATACAAGGAAATGAAAGCATTATCATTGTGGAGGTGACAATGAAAATCCATGTGAATTGTTTGACAATAAGCACATGACCCATGTCCCAGTGCTCCACTGTCCATTCAAACACTTAAAAGACTAGAGTTTGTAAAATAATTGATGCCCATGAACTCACAGGAATTTCTTCAAACATGCTGTATGCATCATCCAACAAGGCACCTCTGCGGGTACAAACTTATCACAGAGGTTCCATCATGTACAAACTTATTGTAGTGCAGTGATGTTGAATTCATCACTCTTGGAACCTGAAAATTTCTGAGATGCGTTGATGCCCATGTGATTAGAAAGATAGAAAACAAGAAAAATGTATAAGAAATATGTAAAAACTAAATAATGTTAAGACTAATTATACTGTCTAGTGTACTTTTTTTACAATTATCTTATCGATTTTGTTTTCTTAACCCCTTTTTTATTATTTCTTAATTTAGATTCTACCTATAGATATCATTAATTATAAGCTTAAACAAGATATTCTAATTGGGCTATACCTTTTGTGTATATAACCTTTCATTAATAAAAACGTTTCTTTTTTTCAATCTTATTATGTTTTCTTTTTGGAGAATACAATAATTATATTATTATTTGATTTTTTAATAATTTCATTATTTATAACTGCTCAATATTAGTTATTGAATGGAAAAATTAGTTTTTAAGTATATATTAAATATTTACCTTAAAAGAAGAAAATGTCTTGCAATAAATTTTCTTCTTATATTTGAGTATTAATAATTTATGTGAATTTAAAGAGGTATAGTGAATGATAAGTATTATGATTATTAAAATTTATTGGATCAATAAAAATATTTAAGAAAAGTTGTATATAATTTGAAACACAAACAAGCATATTTATGAAAAAATATTGTATAGGTTGAGTATTTTTCTTATTAAGTATTAAATAATAAAATAATATATTATAATTTCTATAATCACGTGCATTTTTGTGTAGTTTTTACTTGTGAATTTTTATGTGTTGAGACTCTTTAGAATGAATAACCTTTAATGATTCATTATGAAATAATTGAAGAGAAGTAATATGATATTTCTGTGAAGAAACTTTTTATTTTGATTTGAAAAAATTAGATTCACATATTCTCTAGTAAAAATATTTATGAGAAACCGGGTTAAAATAGTTCTCAGAAACATTATTTTTTTAATAATGTTATTTTAGAAAAGTAAAATATAACTTTCCAACTTTCCATTTGTAGGAAAATAAAAGTAAGCCTGTATAATAATAGCTCTCGAAAAAATATTTAGATGACTCTACTAATTAAGAAATGTAACTGATAGGGTTTGAAATTCAGGAATTTACTTACCAAGCGTGGATAAGAGTGGATAGAACGAGTTAGACAAACCCAAAATAAATATGAGGAAAGAGAAATATTCATTTTAGCAACAAACATGTATAAAAAATAGATAGAGCACATTTCGAACCAATACATTATCTTGGTTAAAGTGTATATTTATCTGAGAATTTTGGTTTTCTTATTTTATTTGCATTTAATTTTATTTTAGTTTAATTGAGCTTTAAATCTAACAGATTCATTCAATGGACGTTAAGTTCATTTTTTTCTTACAAAAAAATCACCTGTTATTTATTCATATTAAAAAATCTAAAATATATTTAGTTGATGAAAGTAGTCTTGAAAATATTTATATAAATTTTCATAGATAAGAGTAATGTGTTATTCTAAAAAAGAGAAGTATGGACAATGTTGTTGGTAAAGTGTTTGCTGAATGACCCTCTGCCGTCACATTGATTGGGTACATGGGACGACACCGTTTTTGTCAGATAAACAACAACGTTAAATGTCTTGTCATGTGAAAGGTATTAAGGGGTCGCCGACAGCTGCCATTCTCCGCCATCACCGGCATAATCCACGTGTCCATCACCTTTTTCTTCCAAACTTTTGTCTCTTCTGTTCTCCTTCTCCTTTCTATTCATTCTTCCTCTCCCAAACCAAGTGCCATTGTTACTTCTTCTCTTACTTTGTCTCCCCCATTAGTATTATCCTCTTTTCAAGATGTTCAATTTCTTACTTAGAAAAGATGCAAGAAAGATTCTCAAGCGCAAAGATAGCGATGCTGGGGAAAGAGGTACTCTATGCATTCTACATTCCTTTCTTTTTACAATATTTGAGTCCTCAATGCTTCAACTTTTCTCCATTTAACTGGGTTTCGGGTTTATCAATTGCTGGTTTAAGATTGGATAGTGTAAATATGTAGCATCGGATTATTCTCCATCAACTTTTCATTTTTTACAGTAACTCTGAGCCTTTTCAGAACACTCAACTTCTTACACTGTTAACTCTATTTTCACATATTGTTGAAGAGAGTAGTCACATGAAAAAATGGGTCTGGATTTGGGACTTCCATTTTTGCAAACTTTTGTGGTCATTTTTCATATTTCAATGTTTGTTTTTTTTTAATCCTTTGGTGCTCATCAGAATACGAAGCTGCTTCAATTTACTTCAAGTCCGTGTATCATATTCATGGATATACTTCTTTAATGCAAATAGGCTAAGTATTATCTAATTTATATTTTTTTTTTGAAAAATTAATATAATTAGGGGAGACATATAATATAGAAACATGGAACCATTAATTCTGCATTAATGAACCAAAAATTAAAAATTGTTGCCTTAATAGATGATTTCAACAAAACAATGAGATTGATAGTATACTTTTTAAATGATAGGAAGGAATTTATGATGAGAATGATTATGATTTTTGTTTTCAGTAATGTTAAAAAAATACATCCTTAGTATATTATATATTTATTATACTTTATGAATTTGTATGCATACATAGATATAATAACATAGAAACACGGAAGCATTCTCCCTGAGGAAGCAAAAATAAAAATTCTTCTCATTACATACGATTTAAACAAAAGAATGTGACTGATAGTACTATTCTTATCAGTAATGAGAAGGAATTTACGATAATAATGGTTTCTGATTTGTGCTTTTAATATGTATAGTCTCATATTTTTAAAATAATCATATCGTTACACCGGTACGTCTATGCATATCATAGTCATATACATAAACATTTGTTAAAGTACTTTAAATAATTTTGTTTTAGAATTTTGTGCTTGTTTGGATTCAGGTTGAATCATCCAAAATGAACTGAAATATTAGTTTAAGTGATTTTATAAATGTATATGGTCACATTTTGGCCCGATTTTAAGTTTAAAATTGTTTTTGATGTTTTTGTTTTAAAAACAAGCTAGGAGTAAAACACGGTGTAAAATTTTTATCCAACACAGTTTACTTAAAATTGCTTCAACTTAAAAAATCAAGTTTGAATCAAGAATTGATTATGTTGGACTAAACACATGAAGATTTACTCAGCATTGAAATGTTATTAATATAGTTCAAGTAACATGATAAAAAATTATATTAAGTTTATTGCTAACTCCTTTATAATAAAAACATTTAAACGTAATGAAAGCACTCCATCGAAACACAGAGTGGATCTTGTTATTTTTTTCAGTCTAGTCTCTGCACCTACTTGCATATACTAACTTTGAACATTCAAAATTTATTCAAGTTCATGTCTTATTCAGCCAACTCTGAATTGATGAATTTTCCTTGAACTTGATATATAAGAATGTGAATGTGATGCATAGTTAGTTGATACTTTTTACTCTATATCTCCATAAGAAACTTCTCCAATACCTCCTATTATAACTTTTATTGGTCATTACAGGAAGAGCACTGGAAGACCTGAGAGGCTCACTGTTTAATGAATTTCGTTCCCCTGAAGGTGCAAAACGGCATCAACATCGTACATGTGGTCCAGCTGCAGCACTTGCCTTCAATTTTGTAGTAGCAATTAGTATTATCTTCATGAACAAAATGGTTTGTTTACTTTCCTTTCTGTCTGGTTGGACTGTGTTGTGTGTCGAAGTTTCAATAACCATGGTTGTAGATTTTGACTTCCTTGACTTTTCTTTTCAGGTTCTTCAAACTGTTAAATTCAAATTCCCTATTCTTCTCTCACTAATTCACTATGTAGTGAGCTGGTTCTTAATGGCTGTACTAAATGTGTTCTCTTTGCTTCCTGCCTCTCCTTCCTCAAAATCAACTAACCTGTCTGCTTTATTTACTCTTGGATTTGTCATGTCTCTATCTACTGGCCTTGCTAATGTCAGCTTGAAGTATAATAGGTAACACAACTATGACATTTTTATTTAAAGTATTTGTTTCTTTCTCTGAATTTAATATCTATATATATCTTCAGTATTGGTTTCTATCAGATGGCAAAGATTGCAGTAACACCTTCAATAGTTATGGCAGAATTTGTATTGTATAGGAAGAAAGTTTCTTGGCCCAAGGTAAATGCATTAACTTTGACTGGGAATAATTAAGAGAGTGTTCAGGGGCTTGTAGGAATAAGAGTTTTTTTTTTTGTTACTATTGATTTGAGTTATGTGCACATTTTGTGCTATGGTGATCTCTTATACCTTCAACGTAAAATTACAAACTTCAAGTAGCTAATCTCATCCTTTCATTGTTAAGTTCCTAACCAGAGTGTGTCTCTTCTTGTCATTATATGTGCTTCTGAGGACCTATGAATGCAGTTCAAAATTGTTGTTGAAAATAAAAGTCTAGTAACTACGACTATTGTTTTTGAAGTTTATCATTTTACTCATTTGTTGATCTTTAACATTATGCCAGATGAACAACATTGATTCAATTAGTAAATCTATACACTTTAGCTACAATGATGCTTGTATTCTATGTTTCAGAAGTAAATGATGTGTTATTCTCCACAATTAATTCTAGATTTCAGAATTTTCATACTTATCTCATTTGTTTATTTTGTTTTATTATTATTGAAACCCTAACTGAGTTGGTTTGAAACTTTACAGGCTTTAGCATTAACGGTAGTATCCATTGGTGTTGCTGTGGCTACAGTGACAGATCTGCAGTTTCATTTCTTTGGTGCTTGTGTTGCATTAGCGTGGATTGTACCTAGTGCTATAAACAAAATCCTCTGGTCCAGATTGCAGCAGCTAGAAAACTGGACTGCTTTGGCGTGAGTAATTTGTTTGTTTATTCTTTGGTCATTAATAAGTATTTATGACTGCCTCTCCCCATTCCAAGTGCTGATTTACATACCAATATTCCCTCTTTGCTTTATTTGTGGATTATTCAACAGGTTAATGTGGAAAACAACACCCATTACTTTAATTTTTCTGGCTGCTATGTTACCCTGCTTAGACCCTCCTGGTGTACTTTCCTTTGATTGGAACTTCATTAACACATTGGTGATACTCACATCATCCATTCTTGGATTTTTGCTTCAGTTATCTGGGGCCTTAGCACTAGGGTAAGGCACATGTATTACCATCTTCAATTGTTGAATATTTTGCCTGTTAAAAGTTATCAAATTTCTGTTTTTGGTAAAAAGTAGGTGTCCCACTTGTTTAATACTTTACTAGGGTGTTTCATCAAATTAAGTGATCATATAGTGTGTCAAGAAGGTATAAGCTTATTTGTTCAGGTGACAGAGTTGTGTCAAGAAGTCTTTAGTGGCATTTGATACCATCTTTGTTTCTCATGTGAATATAATTTGCATTTCCCTATCTGACCATAAATCGCAATAATAATAGTGTTTTGAATAAAGTATAAATTATCTCATCTAGGATTCAATGGCATTTGATACTATTGAATCGTAGACTATTTACACTTTTTTTGTTCCACTAACATGTTTTGTTGTTAGCAAACATTCCTTTAGCATGCTATAATCTATACTACAACAGTGACCCTATGCACTGAGAATTTCAAAAAAAAATTATAGACATGGCAAACTTGATGGTTATGTGCTAAGCCTAATACTGGTGGTACTATATGGCCAGATGTACAAGTAAACAAGTGTGCAAAGTTTATGACTATGTTAATGTTTGGTCATTTAAAACTTGTCCTAACCAGACCATCATTGAAGTTCAACAAATTGTACATCTGTTTCTATTTACATTGTTGTTTAGCTAACTGCTTCGGGCTAGTTTGTTCATGTATTTTTTTTCCTTGTAATTTACAGTGCTACATCTGCGGTCTCGCATGTTGTTCTTGGGCAGTTTAAGACATGCATTATCCTTTTGGGAAACTATTATCTCTTTGGATCGAATCCTGGCATAATCAGTATCTTTGGAGCATTTACAGCTATTGTTGGTATGTCTGTTTACACTTGCCTTAATCTGAAGCAGCAAACAGCCAAGATATTTCCTCATCAGACCTCCCTTTTACCAAAATCTAAACTAAGCAAAGAAAATGGCAGTTCCCATAATGGACATTACAGCGCAGAAAATGTCTAACAAAATTCCTGATACTGCATTACATGAGATGATAATTAACCAATCATTTTTTTTTCCTTGCTGTGATTTCTAGATTCGAATCTGACCATTTTTGGTGGTGATAGTTTATGTTCAAATATAAAAATTCATTAAATTCATACTAGGATTCAATGCTTCTATCATGGCAAGTGGGAACCCCATCTACTCTGTAAATGAATTATTTGGTTGTTTCTTATCCTGAGTTACGAGTTTTTTCTGCGGTATAGAATAGGAGCTACTGTTTCATTTGTAATTGTCACAGAAAACAGAATTTCATCATTTTATTTTATTTTTGTTATATTCATCCCAGTTTGCTACATCTCATTATGAGGTGTGAAAATAGGTTTGTTAATTTGGTATTTAGTAAGAATTATGCAGACTTTGTTAATATGCATAAGTTATGAGAAGGGAGGATATGTACAGAAATGTATATACAAAAGGTATTTGTTTAAAATTATTCAAAGAGAGTTTGTTTACTGATTTATTAGAATCTTGTTTAATATATAAAGTACAATCTCACATTGAAATAAGTAAAACCTAATAAAACAGAATATCTGATAATATAAAAGAAAATCAAATAAATATATCTATCAATATAAATAAAAAACAGAAGATATATAATATCTTTATCAATCTTTTGTATTTTTGGATTTTGCTAACCAATGTTGTTAAGAAATCAAGAATAAAAATTGTCTATTTTGAATCTTGTTTACAGGGAGCATTGAAAATCATGGAGGAAATTATCAATTTTATAATAAAAAAATTATTATTTTTCTTTTAACAGACTACCAAAATTAATTGGCAGTTGTCTTAAATTTTTAGTTTAATTCACTTAGCGAAAAAGGTTTTATGCTGTGAATCAATCATTAATAGTTGATGGTATTTAGGATTAGTAATATATTCTTTAGGATAGTTTAAAAGTTTGGATAGAAGAGGATGCAATGAAAAATGAATATAATGGTATTGTGTTTTATTGTTTAATTTTATTTTATATTTTTATTGTTTATACTTATTCTCTCCCATAATAGAAATTTGGTCTCCTTTCATTAATATATATATATATATATATATATATATATATATATATATATATATATATATATATATATATATATATATATATATATATATCTCGGAAATTGTCTTATGCTAAAATAATGAAAGTGGAACAAACTTTAATTATTGAATTTGAGCATGTATGAAATAAGGAATCTTGGCAGACTCGGAATTTAACATTAAAATGTAAGTTTTAAAAATTGAAGTTGTCATCAAATTGTTTAAGATATTGATTGAAATAATAATAAAATAGTACTAATAATTAAATTATACGTAAAATAATTTTATGAAACACAATTTAATAATACTAAAAATTGAAACCAACATATTTTATGTTTTTAAAATATTCAAAATACACATAAAAATAAAATATTTTATAATTTTAGATTAATTAAAATTTGGTATTGAAAATTATAAATTTATTATATTTTTAGTTCAGGAAAAAATAATCAAAATAACATACTTTAAAATAATGTTGTTTTGATTGCTATGAAGCGATCTTTTTTTTACTAGTTTGAACTACTTCACGAGTGTCAAATAATTTAACTTGTGACTATTTATGGTTCAAATGGACTACATAGTATACCTATTCTCCAGTTTTACACTGATCCGGTTGTTTCTTTCTATGCAACTAGTCAAACAAAATATGGACTATGTGGGCTGAGTGTAAGTATATGTTTATTTACTTTTTTTAATGATAATAAAATTATTAATTATAATTATAAAAAAAAATATAAATAATTTTATTCACGATAATTTTTTTATTATGAATAATAATTTTGTATTAAAAATGATTAAATTTTTTAAAAGAGGTCAAATTAAAAAAGTAGATAAATTTTTAAAAAAATTATTTAAATTTTTTTTGATAAAATAATTATTTTAATTTAAAAAACGTTATTAAAGAATAAATTGGAAACAAAAGATGTGAAAAAAAAATCCTTTACACGATGATATAAATAATTATAATTTATTTTAAGATTATCCTAATTAAATGTTGATATTTTATAAAAAAAAAAAATCATTTTAGTCCCAACCAAATAGGTAAGAGAGAATATTGCTCAAAATCATTTATTCATTAGTAATATAGAAGAGTGTAAAGATATTCCAATAAAAGTTTTACATAATTATTTTATTTTCTTAACATGTATCAAAAAATCTTAAATAACAAATAAAAGACTTAATGGTGCTTCATGTTTTTCGTATATTTGTAATTGGGTCAAATTTTTATATATTATTGAATCATATAATTTTGTCGTAAACGAAGTAATATTATACTTATCTCATTCTATCATTTTGCTTTATTGTGTCTCCATGTCTTAATATAAAATAATATTACATTGTAAAATGACAATTATCTTTTATTATTTTAATATTATTTTATATATTAATTATAAAATCTCTATTTCTTGACTCGTAAAAAATATGAGATAATATAACAATTACATCATTCTATTCAATTAATGAAAAAAAAATTATGACTCAATTAAAAAATAATTCTTTTAATATCTAATAAACAAAACAAATTAAAAATACACTAAACTTAAAATTTAACTTACTGTAATGGATAATAATATAAAAAAAAAAAAATCTTTCTACGACTTCATTTAATATCACAAGAAACATTAGTGAAGATAAATAATAAACAATTTGTGTCTTTTGATAAAGCATTCAAAGATTAATTCCCGAAGATTTCAGATCGAGTGCATCTCCGGAATTCTTCATTGTTCAATGATTTAATTTAACTTCTATATTTTAAGTTATTCCTTATGAGCATACAAATAAGTTCCATCTCCTAACATAAACATAGTATTTATTTAATATCAAATTAATAGATTCAGAAAATCTAAAATTTCATACTTTTTAAATAAATCAATTACTAGTTTTAAGTTTAATTTGCTTAAATAAAGTGAGTCAAAATCGAATAACTTTTTTGCCACCAGGTCTCCCTCCTCTTGAAATATGATAATACTTGCCCTAAATAAAAATAAATGAATGTGATTAGACCATCTTATAGTAAATTATTAATATAACTAATACTTACAAAAATTACATCAATTAATAATTCACGAAGAGGTTGTTTAGCTCATTTTTATTTAAAGATGAATTAAACCATCTTTGCAGTTTGAACTGATAAAGAAAAGTCATATTTGAAAATTTGAATATAAATATATTCATGACAGGATTTGCTTAGAGACGGTGCATTTATTTGTCTGGTGTAAAATTATTAGGTGATTACTTAATAATTAATCATAATAACAACATCTTGGATATGATGAAATACAGCTTCCAAATTCAGGATTAGCTTAGTCCAAGAAAAGTAAACATTGCTGCGCTTATTCAGAAGAACAAAGAATGCAATTCACTTGCTCTAAAATTGATTTACATAACACACAAATAAAGAAACACCCACAGACAACAAATAAACCAATTAGGGTTTCCCCATTTAGGTCAGGGCTCTTATGCATTATGTTCTCTCCACTGTCTACACAAACTGTTCAAAATCGTTTTTTTATTCATCAAATGTCTGAAAGGTTCCACCAACTGGGACAACCTTCATGTGCAACACTGTCAATTTCCAATATGACTATGAAACAAGACAACCCTTTGGAGTTCCACGTGATCAGTGACCAAGACAACGTGTTAATCTCAAAATAAACTAATACACAAAACCACTTCTTCTTAATCTACACCATTACGGTGCTTGTATGTTTCTTAAACCCTATCGTGGGGAGGGGATCAAGATCATTTCATCAAATTATAAGGAACCTCAGCACATGTCATGTTTCTGATCTAATCTCGTTAGTTTCATTAATGGATTTTTCTTGTCATGTTTCAAATACAAACGATTCTTTTCATTCCTCTCATAAATTCATCAGTATCTACTCGGGATTATGATTTTTAATCAAATTGTCATACGACATGGCTTTATGTGCTGTCTGCAATTTCCAAGAAACTTTCTCCGGTCAATGCTCAAATTTAACAAACAGACTCCTTTTATTACTTTTTCTATTCCAATGAATATTTAAGTAATAAATAGACGAACATACACATATAGCTTCTTTTTTTATAGATGTAAAAAAGTTAATAAGAATAATGTTAGATCCATAGCATCTATGCAACTCTTTGTAAATAGTAGAAGAAATTCTTCACGACTCTATTACTAGCTGGAGTCGTAATAAGTATATTTATAACGAAGTTGATTACTTTAATCGTCAAAGTTGTCGGGGCATATATATATCATTCACTGCATGCATCATTAACTGTGACATGAATAATGGCTCTCCGAACAAGACAATTCATTGAAACTTTTGGTATATGTCGACTCAAACACCTATAATTAATAAAAGGGTAACATATGAATTAAGAATTTTGTTCCAATTTGAACCGTTTATCATCCGTTGTAAGTCACATGTGAAGTTTTCAGTATTTATTATGTTGAACAGGATCCCAAGAACAGTAACCAAACTTTTTTGGAAAAGGCAACCGCTGGAACGATGCACTGAAGCCACCCTGCTTTTGATCTTCGATCTACTCATCAATTTGACTACTAGTAGTTTATTTATACACATATATGCGCGTTCATATATAGTACAAAATACTGAAAAAGCCAGCATTACCATGCGTATATAATGCTGTTAATTGTATTGTTCCTTCCTCGATACATGCAACGTTAAACTTATACTCTTAAACAAATCAGAATATATTCATGTATTATGTGATGATCATTGCGTGCAAATAGAGTCTATGCTTTTTAGTAATATGTCTGATGAGGAAGTTTAATTTCTGCAATAGTTCGAATCTTCAATTGAAAATCTTTTATTAAATTGAAAAGAAAATTTCCTGATCAATGAAGGAATTTGAAAGTCAACTCTTCGAAAATTATAAAATCTCAGATACCTAATGTGTTTCTTTTCTGTGAGGTTGAAAGGGAGCATGAATGCTACCTCATTCAGAAGTCCCCAACTCCAACTTTTTAGCTAGTTTTAAAATGCCGAAAGTGTGTAGTTTTAAAGTTGCTCCATTGATATATAGTGTCCCAAAAACAACATAAAAAAATTGATCTATCTTGCGTCTCGTAGGTTGTAATCTTTTATCTTTCCTACCTAACTAGAAGATTTTTCCATTAACAAATATAGAGAGTTCAGAGTGGACTAGAAATTTGGAAGAAAAAATCAAAGCCAAACTTTCATACGAATCATAAATAATTAATATATAGCATTCTACTATATACTATATATAATTTCTCTTTCCCTCTCTAACATCTAAAATCAAATATCTTCTACATTTCTTCATCCACCCCGCTTGAGCGTGGTGTTACGTAGTACGTACAGTTACAGCATCATAATTCTCTTCTGTTCCTTCTTCCTCCCAAGATAGATTAATTAGAGTCCAAGCAGCACGTAGTAGAGTATGGTTATGGGCAATGCAATCAGCATTCCAAATATAACCCTGCAAAATTTGCAAACTCTCTTTAGTTTATGATCATCTGCATCTCATAAATTTTCTTATTTGAAAATTTTAAAAGGGGGGAAATTATCAAAAAATGAAACATTTTTCGGATCAGGAATATTGAAATCATTCATTTAACCAAATAAAAAACATAAAAAGACACTTACGCAGTACTAAGAATATCTGCATGGAGATTGTATTCTTTGGCAAACACAAAGGGAACGATACCCTGGGGAAGGGCAGCCTGCAATAAATAGGCCATAACATAAACAACTAAGAATTAATAACAATATAACATTAAAGACTTTGACTGTAATAGATAGTTGATTAAAGAAAGTTTCATTGTTCATTTCACCTGGACAATTGCAACATGCAAAAGAACTCCACGGAGTCCAATGCCTATGGAGGTTGCAGCAATAACTGCTGGACCTGTCAAGAACCTTACAGCCATAGAAAATGCTGCCACAGATTTTCCACAGGCAATGATCTTGGGTTGTAATGCCATGAACAGACCTGATTACAATTAAGATTCCCATATATATAATTTACCCTTCTTTTTTTTTGTATATATGATATAGTGCTGACAGAAAGGAGAAAAAAATTAATAAAGGGTTCATAACAAGTACCTAGACTGAACATGGCCATTCCGAGACCAGCATCAGACAGTATTGAGATGGAACCTTTTACAATAGTTGGCATTTCAATGTGCCACCTGCATGCATGCACATGAGCAATTAAGCGATTTATGAGTGACAGCAACAGCGATTGGTAAACATTTTTTCATTTTTACTTTGAAATTCATGTGTACCTGAATGATATGAGAGACCATGCGAGTCCCAACAGACTGGAGTAGGTATTAGGATTTCTTATGAGTTTTCTCCAAACCATGATGAGGATGAGTCTTGTCATAACACTTGCAGGTGGCATCCGTTGGTTTTTGTTTGCATTGCCTTCTAAGTCCACCTTCTTCTGGCAGGTGTATGGAGATCCACTTGTGGGAAATTTCGCTCCCTCATCCATTTCAAGCTCCTTCTCTCCACTCCCTCTACGACCAGGACTCATGTTCTCAATCAGTTCTTGAACAGCTGCATGCAAAATCGAACATTTAAAATCAATAAACAAATTAACCCTACTCCAAACAAAAATGGAAGTCCTAGAAGCAATGTTTTATAAGGATGTTTTCAATAATCACATTCTTTGAAAAGTGTTTGAGATATTTTGATATATGATCTTGGGGTTACCTTTGGAAGCAACAGTTTCATGTGGAACAGCCTTAGAATGATCAACTGTCCCAAAGTCGGTGGAGGCAGCTCTATTAACCGCATGCCTCAAATTCCCCTCAGAAACTGGTGATGCGCTTGAACTCCAAACAAACATGTGTAACTCCTTGTTAGGTGCAGCACTGCCACCACTGCTATCTTTCTTTTTGAGGCCACCGGCGCTTGTGGACCCTGAAAACATTGGATTCGGAGGTGGGTAAGAAGAAACCAAACCTCCATTAAACAACTCTCCACTCATGCTTCTCCCTCCTCTCTTTTTGTGCATCTTCAACATCTCCTCTTCAAAATTAGAAGTCCTTGGTGTTGCCCCCTTGGAAGATTGCAACGAGTAAACATCACCGATACCACTATTACTCTGGAAACTGTTTGTGTAGCCATGCTTTGGACTCGGTGCCTTGCTCGCAAACATGGCATAGAAGTCTGTTTGATTGAAACTTGAAGCTCTTGGGGTTGGTTCTCTTGATGACTGAACGGAATAGATCTCTACCCCAGTGAGATTAGATGCTCTAGGAGTCATAGAAGTTAAATGGGATTTGTTGAAGGAAGATATCATAGAAGAAGCTGCTGATCTCTTAACCACCACATGGAGCTTTCCATCTTCTCCTATCTCGGCATCCGTTTGCAGTGGCTCTCTACCGTTGAGTGAGACAACATCTGAGTCAACCCTGAAGGAGGTGATGGAGCCTGCAGTCTCAGGGAACTGTTCTGTGATGAGGAGTTTGGCACCTCTATATTCAAACAAGAACAGCATGAGAGTGTACCATATGACACTTTGCAGCACCACAATTTGAACCATGAGGCTCCCTGAAAAGTCCCCATACATGGCCTTCAATAGAGGGATCCCCATGACAAGGGTGTTTGGAAGAGTGGAAAGAGAGAACAGGGTGATGGTCCAGTCCAGGCTGCCATGTTTTGTGAAGGTGTTCCATAGAAAGAGAGCACCCAGAATGACAACTTTCTGAAGACAATCAGCTGCTATGAAGTGGTAGTTCATAGCATAAGGGTCATTGGAGGAGATGAAGTGGAAACTAAGCAGTGGAACTGCGAACACAGCAACAAAGCGGTTTATACCAGAACATTGATCAGGTGTGAAAATTTTCCACCACCTAACTGAACCATATGCTAATATCATAGCCACGTAAAGGGGCACAATAGCCGCGAAAACATCATAAATATCCTTAATGGTTATCATGGTTAACGCAGGGTTGTAGCTAGGTCAATGTAGACAGAAAAAGAGAGTTGTGAAAGGTTTTGTAGGGTAGCGTTTAAGCTGGAAAACAAGGAAACATGACTGAAACTAAGGACCTCTCACCACAAAGAAGGCCAATAGGCTTAAACCTTCAGTGCTAGTCCTCTCTTATAGACACGTCTAGGTTGCTAATTTTTTAAAAAGTGCCACCAATAGAAAAAGCAAGAAATTTCTGTTTGATTCTGTTTCTTTTATATATATGATTTCTGAAATGAATAGAGGTGATTCTCCCTCAGAACCCAACAAGTGTGATTATTTACAGAGAATCGTGAAATATATTTCTTAGATTAAATCTGATAATTAAAAAAGAAAAGCTCAAGTGGGTTAAATGTAGTGAGAAGAAGTAAAGGGTTTGGATTTTGTATGAAGTGTGTGTGAATTTCATTATATGCCTAACTTGGCGCCATTGTAGTCGTTGATGCACATGTAAGTTAGGCCATATTGAGTGATCTGCGGTAGCAGCAAAGATCTTAGAGAGAGAGAAGTATTTTTTTAATGGTAGTGGGATGTGAAGAAGATTCAGACATAAATGAGCTTACTCCTTTTTGGATATTACAAAGAAGCCAACGGTTCAATCACTCTGCTGCCAAAACAAAGAACTTCAAACCATGTGGTCAACATTGATGCCTAACTTTTTCATTGTAATTAATTGTTTCGGTTTGTCTGATTTTTATATGTCGTGAGTCACAGTTATGTTACTGTGAGGTGAATAACTTAATTTTTTCTTCATTTCTTTTACAAATGATGTAACAGTTCACGAAAGAACAAATTCTAATGATTCTTCGTAGCATACTTTTGCTGCTTCTCAAAAGTGAGTTGTTTTGTATTTCACTAATTGGGACATTACTGATTTAGACATCCCTTTGAATAGAGACTTTTATTAACCAAGAAATAATTTCTAGAAATTATAAGAATGGTGAGATCTTTAAATTTCTTTATGTATTTCCTGTCTACTAATCATATAACAATATCTCATTTATAACTTTATGTAAATAGCATAAACTAAAAAAAAGAAAAGTGTACAACAATATCACATTTATAACGGCTTTTCAACATTAATTTTCAAATAACTGTTTTTGGAAGGTAGTTAGTTTTGAAATTTTGAAAAACCAACTGTAATAAACAAAACAATTGTCATTCAAAAGTTAACGATAACAATTTTATAATTAATGTAATATTAATATTATATTTTTGATGAAAGATTTTGGAGAACCATTACCAAAATTGAAGAAATAACGATGGTAATCAAAGTTGAAAACACAATAATGACAATTTAGTAACTTTAAGTTTAAAATTAAAGGCTTTTAATGATAATTTTAAGTCAATTGTTATAGTTTAGTCACTTTCATTTTACTAAAAATTTTGATTTTATATGACAAATTTGTTAAAAGGATTTATAAAATTTATTTTTGTTATTTCTTATAAAAATTTTAATTGGTAGGTAATTTTTTTCGTAAATAATTATTTTCTAAAAATTACAAACTTTGTAAGTATTTTTTAAAAAAATTATTCTGAAAATTATTTTATATAAAATATTTTATAAAAAAATGATAAGATTTTTTTGAATTTTTTTTTCATAACAAAATTTATAAATATTTCATAAAAAAAAAATATTAGAAAAAAAATTGATAAGAAATATTTATTTTTTAATAGTAAATGATTGCATGTATAATCATTATCTAAAGTCATGTTAAATAAATTTATATTTTTGGTTTGTTAGTTAAAGTGTTGTCACGTATATATTTCTAGAAGTTTGTTAACAAAATTTTATCAAAAAATAATTTTCTCGTTTCCTATTTATCTTTTTAGTACCTTCTTATTAACAAACCCTATCTATCTTAAATCCTACTGTATAAACAACATAAAGGTTCAAGTATCTAGACTATTAGTCCACAACCAATAGAGCAAGTTGAATTAAAAGATTTGATGTGAAAAAACAAACTTTAGGAGTATCTATTTTAAAATATCTATACTTCAATAAATAAAAAATTTCTTGAAACATTTCTAGCAATTAAAACACACCCTTAGACTAACACATTTTATTAAGTGTTTTAAGGGGAAAATATAAGGAAAAAAGTGAATGGGTAAGTTCAAAGTTTTCGTTCATCACCCATAATGAATTGGGCTGGAATTGAGAAATTTGCGAATCAAGTCCAATCCTTTTATCTCCATAGTGAAATGAATATTTAAATGAAGCCCAAGTTTGCTTGGTCCTTCTTTAACCACTTAATCCATTAGTTAATGGACGAGTGAGCAAGCCCAATAATTAAAAATAAAAAACTGTTGGAAAATTAGAAAAATCATTGAAAAACTAAAAATTATTCTTTTCACAAAAAATTGGAAATATCTAATATAAAATTGATACAAATAAAATATAATAAAACATAAATTCATAAAACAGTAAAGTTATAAAGAAAAACTTTATCTCTGAAGTAAACATGTAAAAACTAATATCTCTATTTCTATAGGTTTGATTAACCTTTTGGTTTTTATAGAATAAAAGTGTTTGTTCTTTTCTTTTTTGTTTATTTCTCCTGTATAGTTTGTTTCTTTTTTTTTAGTTGCTCTTATTATAATTTTATCCATTAAATTAAACGGTGATAAAATCGCGATAATGTTATTACATGTGATATTAATAAAATTGTCAAATCCAATATTATGTCAATTATAACTACTCATGAGGTGTATCTCCTTGAAAAAAAAACTTTTTGAGTGATATCGGAGTTTAAGTTCATCCTCGTAATAACCGAGACGAGTATGATATAAAAAGATATAAATGTGGTGTTTTGATATTTTATATGGATTTGTATATCATTTATTAATGTCAAATCTTTCAATGTTTTTTTATTGAAAAACCTTACATTAACAATGTTCAAATACGTAATATTTTCAAAAAAATAATTGATCCATGTATTAATCTGTAATTTAGATTCCTTTATTTTTTAAGTTAATCCACATATCTTAGATATGTATAAGTTAGGAGAAAAAAAAATGTAAACAAGAGATGTTTGATGAAAAGTAACTCAAAGATAGTTTTATTATTTTTCATATTGATTTATTAGAAATTAGTTCAAAATATATAGAGTATAATATATCATTATTTAATATTTAAGGAAAAAGTAAAATCTAAAATATCATCATAATATGTAATATTTGATAATAATAATAATAGAGGAGAATAAAATATATTATATCTTCATCAGTAGAATTAAAATCACGAGATATATGATATCTCTAACACTCCCTCTCTAGAGGAGCATAAAACTTATGAAGGTCCAACTTGAAAATACCAGCTTTGAAAAGCAGACGAATGAAGAAAATTTTGAGAACTTGAGAAGACCAAGAACTTGAGAAATTCAACAAACTTGAAAGATTCAAGAACCTTGAGAAATTCGAGAATCTTGAACAATTTAAAAACCTTTAGAAACTCGAGAACCTTAAGAAATTTGATAACCTTAAAAAATTTAAGAAAGTCGAGAATCTTGAAGAGAAGTCAATAACCTAAAGAATCCCGAAAACATTAAGAAGACTGAGAAAGTCAGAACTTAAAGTTGATTAAGATAAATAAGAAGAAATTTAGTAAATTAGCATCTTACCTTAACTTTTTTGGTGTGTTGGCTACATAGATTGCTTTAAAGTTTACACCTTCATATAAATTTATAGGAATATTTGTTAAAAGTGAAAATTTTAGTTAGCTTGATGAGTTTTGATTTCCATTTAAAAGATAATATTTTGGGAAAATTAGTTTTTTAGTCAAATTTTCCGAAAAAGGAAAATCTTCACGAGGGGGTAATGCTCTAACGTTTTCAAATTTAAAATAAAATGTGAATTAAAAATACCATACTTCTTCTAATTAAATCATATACTATAGTAACAAATTAAAAACTTTAACAGAAGCATGAAAAAAATTCATGGGCTACTAAGTTTCGTTAAACAAAATTGATCAATAACCTTTTGTATAGTGTTTTGAATTATTATTATTATTATTTTTCATTTATAACGCTTAAATTTGAGATGGGGACGTTATATCAGTTTTAGTTAGAGGGTGTGAATTTTATCAAACTTTGAAAAGACATCTTTATCATATAACACTTTCGATTACGAGATTCAACTATTGAAATTAATGTCATTTCTGAAAAGAAAGTTATTAACCATTGACTGTGAGGTGCAGCCATTTTCTGTTTTCCTCTTTCTTTCTGACCTAAATGTGAATATGAATCTATAGAATGAGTGAGGTACCAAACTTCACTTATGGCGCTTTGAATACTCTTCCCACGTGTTGCGAGTTTCGTTGAAACTATAAATTCTATTTGGGCATTATAGTCATTTACTCTTCCTTTATATAATGTTTTTCGATTACATAAAAATTAATTAATTTTAGGGAAGTGAAGTTGAAAATATAACATATTCAACATAAGTTTCGTTAAAATATCATTAATATTTAGAAATATAAATTAGTTTTGTTTCCCTTACTTTTATTCTCAATGATAAAAGGTGTGTGTATATATTATATTCTTCGGAAAATTACTTTCTACTAATAATTTTGTTTAATAGCATGTTTTACAACCCAATAATAATTATTTTATTATTTTTATTATTTTCGCAAACTTTTTATTATGTTTTCAGTTTTTATGTATTTTTCATCTTTTAAATGTCTAACAACATGTTGTCATGTTGTATTTTATTAAATACATAATTATCAAAATGATATCATTTTACAAGAATAGATGAAAAAAAAACGTCATTTTTCACTATTTTCAATTTGTTTTATTTGTAACATGTCACTACACATTTAGCACACGAGTAAAAGGTAAAAAAAATAAGCGATACTAAAATAGAGTGAAAACATGGTAAATTTGGCAAATATATTTTATATGCAATTAAATCTAGAAACTTTCTATCTTCACTTCATTTTTTATATATTTACTTTTTTTCACACTTTTTCATTAAATACCTTTGAGATTATTAAATATCAATTACTTATATTAGTGGAAATAGTATTTTGAAACACGACTTTTCTTTATTTAAGAATGCGATTCCTTACAATATAGTATTATATTTTAAAATAGAGTCTTCCAATAAACACATTTATTTGAAATCTTGCATTGTAGGTCAACCACCGTACGATGAAGCCATAAATGGTGGTCCATGTTAAGAAACCCATGAAGGTTTAGTTTTCTCCAAGGTTGCAAGAAATGGTGAAGAAAACAGTGGCTAATAATGGTTGCACAAAAACGTTGAAAACAATATTGTTGCTTATATTAAAAGGATTATCGTAAATGTCAACCAAACTTTAATGAAGTTTTGTACGTTGGGCTTCACCTTCTCACCACCAGCACAGACTCTGGTGGCTAGTTAGATGCCATCTTGTTGACCAAAAAACAAAAGTTAGATGCCATCTCCCACCTCTCAATTATTAGTGTTTTCTTTTCTTTAATAAAATGGAGATAGTGTACATGTGCGCATGAAAGCATATTAATTATTAGCATAGAATACAAATATTATCATAGAATAAATTCCTATTAAATATCAACTCTCCAGATCAAATCAAATCAAATCAAATGTGTATTACTTTCTACGGTGTTAATCTGCGTATTTTAAAACCATCAAGAAAAAAATATTTCTATTATATTCCCATATGCGTTGAATTAGAGTGACAAAGAGATTCGGACATGATTTTTTTAGGGTAAACACCATGATAATGTTTATATTCCTGGGTGTTGTGGCTGACCAAACTAGGCATTGACCTAACACAAGGAATCAAGTTGAGTAAGCTTTGTTACTTTTTTTTTTCTTCTTCTTTATTGAAACTACACGCATTACTTTTTTCATCGTATTGGGAATCCACGTTAAAATTCAAAATTAAAGTTCCATTTAGTTGCCATCACCATAGATGGATGGTCAACCATTAACAAAAGGACAAAATGGAAAAGGTAAAGGGCGAAACTTCCGAAGAGATCGATATAATTTTATACTATTTTTTATAGTGGAATACACTCGGTGCTATACGTATACGGTAACTCATTATTGCCAAAGTCTATGGAAGTCAACAAGAAAATAGCCTCTTCACTTTTCAAGGAACAGAACAGTGTTGATTTTCGATAAACCTCAAAAGCCAAATTCGGAAACTAATAAAACATAAAGTGATTTATAGTAGAACTCAAATAACCAAATTCCCTTTCTGTGTGCTAAGCAGGACACGAAAGTCAAAACTCATCACAAATTTGTCATAATAATAATAACAATGAAGTAATCGATATGAAACATCTAAGTTGTTTTCAATATTAATGCAGTATAGTTAGTGCATGAATGCGCTTGAAAATGACAAGATTCTACATACAAGTGTGGCCTTTACATAAACTAATGCTATGCTTAGCCAAAGAGAGAAACAAAGAAAAAACAAAACAAAAGAAGATAATAGCCAAAACAAAAAATTATTATTTTTTTCCATACTTCATTATCTTCCCCACAGTTTCAACTTTCCAATACAGTGAAAGTTGATGGGCATAGTTCTTTTTAAAAGATGGGTCAGATATTAAAATGGAAAAAATAAATAAATCATTTGTTTCCCTCTCTTTATTGAGGAAAGTAGGAAAATAGTAAGCAAAAACAGTAGATGCAATGCCGTTGACCAGGTTGGGGAAATACTTGAAGACATTAATCTATTTGGGTAAAGGAAGCTGGTGCCTTTGGCTTGGCGGTGATGATATTTTCTGCATTTTAATTAAAAAAATTTGTATGGTAAAGATTTGTTGAGTTGGTTTGGCAATTTCCCTGGGGGCTTCCAACCGAGAAGTGGTGGGACACACCACCTAGTCCTCCTTTGGAGCTTTACAGTGAGCAAACATTGTGTTTTGTCGCGGCACGCCTTTTTGTGTTATTATTATTAACAATAATAATAAATAATGGCATTGGTGGAATAAAAAAGTGATTTCTAAACAACATTATTCTGGCCATTACTTCAATTTGCATGCAAAAGCAAAGTCCAACCAATATCCACGCTTCCATTGACGAAGCTTCGTTGACTTTCTCATCCACCCTCTCTTTTATAACCAACCCTCTTCCCCTCTACTTTCTTCCATCCAAACCAAACCCACACAAAAAACCAAACCAAACGCCAACAACGTAGTCTCTCTCCGAGCTTCCATGGCAGTAGATCTGGCAGGTGTTGCCAAGATTAGGATGGAAGAACAGATAGCCATTGAAGAAGCAGCTTCCGCTGGATTGAAAAGTATGGAGCATCTCATTCGTGTTCTTTCCTCTCAAATCCCTTCCTCTTCTGCCTCTGCCTCCGCCTCCTCCTCTTCTTCAACACACCACCACCGTCTTAATCTCAACCACCTTGACTGCACGGAAATCACCGACTTCACCGTCTCCAAGTTCAAACAAGTCATCAACTTGTTGAATCGCACTGGTCACGCTCGCTTTCGCCGCGCGCCTTCTCATCCCTCTCCCTCTCTTCCTTCTCCACCGCACCCACAACCTCAAAAACCCACTCTTCATTTTGCAAACCCCAAGCTCAAGTCAAATCCCAATCCCAACCCCAACCCTTCTTCCACGGATTTGTCGGTTTCTCAGTATTCCAAGACCAAAGACACCACCTTTAGCATATCCCCTCCCATCTCCACCACCACCTCCTCCTTCATGTCCTCCGTCACGGCCGACGGCAGCGTCTCCGACGGCAAGATCGGCCCCACCATCATCGCCTCCGGGAAGCCTCCTCTCTCCTCGTCCCACCGGAAAAGGTGTCACGACGCCACCCTCTCCGCCGGGAAAACCTCATCCTCCGCCCACTGTCATTGCTCCAAGAGAAGGTAAAATTCTTTTCGCACACATATCAATAAATCCCAAACTAAAGGAAAAAAAATAATGATTTTGTTTCTGGCTTTCAACAGGAAATCTCGTATGAAACGAATGATTCGAGTGCCGGCGATAAGTTCGAAGATCGCCGATATCCCTGCGGACGAGTACTCGTGGAGAAAGTATGGTCAAAAACCCATCAAGGGGTCACCCTACCCACGGTATTTTTCTATTCTTATCCTTCTGTAGAATTGAATCCGTCAAAGTCAAACATTAATCTCCACGCCTCTCAACTTTGGAACCCTCGAATGATAGTATTATTTTATTTATCTTGTTTGTCGGAGATTAATTATTAAGTCTTTTGGTAATGGCAGAGGGTACTACAAGTGCAGTAGCGTGCGAGGGTGTCCGGCCAGAAAGCACGTGGAGCGAGCCCAGGATGACCCCAACATGCTCATCGTTACCTACGAGGGAGAGCACCGTCATCCGCAGCCGCGTCTGCCGGAAACCGCCGTCCCCGCCCCTGTGGGTTTCGGCGCTCAGGCTGTTTAAGCGACGGATATATCGAGAAAGTGTGAGACCGACAGTGATGAGTGAAGACCGCTGTTTGAAATTAACGGAGGAAGTTGTAACAGTGGGAAAAAGAGAAAGGAAGTTCTTGCAAGCAAGGGAAAGTTAAGAAAAGAAGCAAAGTCAACTTTTGCTTTGTTGGTTGTGACCTTTGTGGACCAGAAGAGTCCTCTACCAGAGGATAAGCACTTTTGTGTAAATTTGACAAAAAATTATGAAATATACTTGTTTTTTTTTATATTTTGAATTTAATTAATCGACATAGTTTATGCACTCTGGACCAATGAGGAAATTATTCTTAATATTCATAAAAATGAAATTTTTTTGTTAGTATTTAGAAAATAGTATTATATTGTTGGGGAGGTGTAATGAAACCCAAGTGGAAAGAAAAGTATAAATTCGATTGGGTTGAAAAGGAGGGATGGGGATGAAAGAAAAAGTCAAAGGTGAAGTTAGAAATGGAGAATCTGTGTAACTCGTTTGTGGAGTATGGTGCGACTGGGTCCCACACCACCAGATTCCAATCTTTCGGTCTTACGCTTTCCTTCAGATATTTTATTATTCAAATATAACGAACCAAATATCAGGGATACCATGTTTTTCTTCGAGTAAGTTCTTTAAATTCAGTATTTTTATTTAGTTTTCATTCTTTAATAAATTGTGCTATTTAAGTTCTTTAATAATTTTTTTTTTAATTCCCTTGCTGAATATTTAATTTAAATTTAAAAAATAACATCATGCATTATATGAATTTTGTTACTTTTTTATAAGTACAAAAAAGAGCTGTTAAATATGAAAATTAAACATAAAAAAAATTAAAATGACCCCTTTAAAAAAAAAAATTAAACTCATTAAAATATTTTTTCTCCTTTCTGTTTCCTTTCGTTTTAAAATATCTTACAATAAAATAAAGTTTCAGAAATAATATATATATATATATATATATATATAATTAATAATATAACCAATTCATGCGAAAATATACCGTAAGTGAATAAATATATTAATTTAATATATTATATTATAAATATAAATATACAATGTAGAACATACACAATATATAAGAGGAATTTTAACTTTTTTTAGTTGTAATTTTTTATTCAAATATATTTTCAGTCCCGTAAACCAAAATATATTTTTTATGGTGAAACCTTTACTTCTGTCGAGTTATAAATATTTCCATTTGTATAGCGAATAAATCTGGTTATGTTTTCAGCTGAAATTCTTTTCAAATATTTATAAGGTAGAGGTGTTTACAGTTTGGATTGAATCAGATTTGGAGTAAATTTATTGTCAAATTTAATTAAAACAAATCTCCCTCTCATTGAGTCAGGACTTTACCTTTTTTATTAGACTTTTTTAAACTCAATTCACTCTTAACTTCTTAATCAAATAGGATTAATTTGGGAAATAAATCACAACTTGTTACATCTAAAATTTAAACAAGAATTTTGTAAAAAAGTATAAACAATTGGCCTAGTCACAAAAATATCATATATTAATATTTATAAAAACTATTTTAAAAATCATATCTCTTACAGTATTTACTTATTTGATAGTATCTTTTTAACGTTGAAAATACATATGTTAAACATTAAAAGAAATGTTTACTTAGGGTTAGTATTGTCTTTGACTGCTATACATATAGTTGGAAGTCAAATATTGAACTGAATTAAGATTTTTAACCTCAAACACCGTTGTCTCACTTACAACAACATTCAATTTCAAATTGTAATGTTAATGTAACATTTCAAAGTTTGAAGTCTTAAAAGAAAAAATTCAAAAACACATTTGGATGCCGCTACTTGTCTTGTTGTGGTCCCCTCTTACTTTAAACTCTGGAAACAAGCACAGTTTGCTTTGAATTACATTACCTTTTGTGCACGCAATTCATATGAATCTGCTACTAATTTCAAGACTAACACGTGTTTTTAATTTTCATAACTACCGTTTTGTTTAATTTTAGTTTTTCAACCTTCTTTTTCATCACTTTTACACTGTGTTCAGAATATTTATTATAGATAATAATATTTTGTTTCATTTTTTTTATTTACTTTTTAACTCACAATTTCAATTATTTTTTAATTATTTATTTTCATTTTTTTTAGTGGTGTGATATAATAATTTAAAAGTGATTGAAAAATGGGTTAAAAAAATGCATCAAAATATTATTATCTATTTATTATTTGTGCAAAATATATTTGAAAATGTGTTCCTGTTCCTTTATTAATTTGTAATAATTTGAAAGAGAAGAAAATAAGAGCTATTGTGAATGTGCTCTTTTCATTATACCAAGGACACAAAATCACCTGCTATAGTGTGTAACTACTTTTCTTATCTAATTTTAATTTAATTTTACTGTTATATATTTTTTTCACAACTTATTTCATTCTTTTAGTGTTCAAATTTTATACGTACTCTTTTAAGTTATATACATAATAAAAATATTAATCACAATAATAATTAATTAATAATAATTTTTATTTTATTACTATATGATATTTAATTAAAACTACTTTCAAATATAAATCTCATTAACAATTTATCATAATAATTATTTTTTCAAACTTAAAGAAGTAATTATTTACACTTTGTTTTCCATTAATTTTAAATAAATATTTTTTAAATTTATTTAACTATAGAGATAAAATTATAATCTTATATTTTAATTCATTAAAAAAATATATCTGTCACATCCATCAAATTATTCATAATTTTTAATAAATTTTACCTTTAAATATTTTCATTTCACTCTCAAATCTCTTAGAAGGAACAACACTACTTTATTCTTTATAATTCTTCAAATTCATCAACTCACCTTCTTTCACATCATTTTTCAACAAAAACATAACCTTACATTGTGGAAGATTTATTATTCAGAAGAATTAGGGAGACATGATTTAATAAGAATGACAATCATGTTCACTTGATAGTATTTCAGAGTGAGAGAAGTGAAGGAATTAAGAGATTATTTGATTTTCCCATTTCTGCCCACATGAACTTGTTTAAGGATGATTAATGATAAAATATTATTATACCCTCAACTCATTTATATTTTTAGTCACGTGCATGTGTGTTTGTTGTTTAATTTAGAATTATGCTTACAACAATAATCAATATCCAAAAATTTTAAAATGTTTATTAAAAAAACATTCAATATGTAAATATATTGTATTTTTATTACTTTTTTATTAAATTTTTGCTTCCAATTTATTAATTTTAATATTTTTTATATAATAAATATAACTAATATAAATATAATTTTATATTGCTTTAAACATGAAAGACAATTTGATAATCTTATTTTTCTTTCGGTTAAACTTAATATTTAATTTATCACATCAATCAAATCACTCTAAAATTTTGCAAAAATCCACTCACTTTCTATCTAAATCTTATAAAAATAACAACACTTAATTCACTCTCTTAATAAAGCAAAATATTTAAATAATAGTAATATAATAGGCGGTAGTTAAAATTTTAGCAATTAATATGAAATCTTATTTTGACCTTAATTTACAAATTAATTATAATTTTTTATTAATCATAGAAATTATTTTAATATTAATATTTTTTAATTTATAAACTGGTGTATTAAAAGAAAATCATTAAATAAAACCAGATTTAAAGATAAAAAATAATTAGTTATTATAGTAATTAAATTAAAATTTAATTTATAAGTCAAAAGTTATTAACATTTAAAATAGTCTTTATTATAAATATAAAATTATAATTAGTTTATGAATTATAATTTAAATTAGTCTTTAACATTAGTCACAATATTTTAAATTTTAAAAAGGTTAAGTCTCCTTATAGTATAATAATAAATTTAATTATCTTTTACTCTTATTATAAGTCGTGTTTCTCTCTTTTTTTTTTAATTTATTTTTTATCTAAATTACAAATGACATGTAGTAAAAAATGTTATTATCAACAATATAAAAAAAGAGAGAGAATTCTTGAAAAATGGAAGAGAAATTATATTTTTATACTTTTTTGGCACTACTGAAAGTGTTAATGATAATTAAAATTTCTTAAAGATGATTTTGGAATCACTTTTATTTAAGATCATATAGAAACTAAAATTCTCAACTACAATGGTGTATATAACCGTCATTTTATGTATTGCATATAACAAATGTTGGGAAAAGAATTGTCGTTATATCTTTATGTTTCATTTAAAATTATTTGTTATTGTAAAGATAGAACGACAAAGATATAAATCCTTATATCCAATGCCTAAGACTAATTAATGGAGAAAAATTCTAATATAATCAAAATATATTTCAAAACTATATAGGATATAATATTTTCTAGCAATGCAAACTAAATTTAAAAAATAATAAAATAAAAAAATTAATAAAAGCACATGAGAAAATATCAAGATAAATCTATGGGGAACAGTGGTGATGACAACACAAAAAAATTGAGAAGACGCTACAACCATAAAGTGAGTAGAAGTTTCTAAGGACATCAACACTACAATGGTGGAGCTACTGAATTATGACACAATTGCAATGGATACCCACAGCCACGATAGAAGTCAACGCGGAGAACGATCAAGAAAAAAAGAAAAGAAAAAAAAAATATGAAAAACATGAAGATTAAATGTATGCATCTATTTCTATACAATACAAAGACTATGCAATGACGTTAAAAAACAAAAAGCCGTAATCATATTTCAAACATTAATTACATAAAAAAAATATAATTATATAGTATTATATATAATAATAATAATAATAAAATGAAGTCATTTGTATGCTTGTTCCAAATAAGGTCATTTATATGTTTGTTAGTGGAAGGATCTTTTATGGTTGTTAGTTGTTTTGTATTTATGGTTTACATGTTAAAAATATTGTATATTAGAGAAGTACGTCGTTATAATGAAGCTTCATTTAAATAGGCTTTCTATGTAATACTAAAAAAAAAGTATGATTCTCGTTGAAAATAATTAATAAATATAACTAATTTCAAAATAAGATTTTTTGTGTCTTTAATATATAAAGTACAAACTTTACTAATTAAGTAATTTTAAATCCGCAATAACGATAAATCTAAAAATTAAAAATAATCACTCATAAAAATACAATGGGGTAATGACATGTTTGAAACTGTCTAGGTGAAATTTAAAACCTTGTCTCAAGTAATAAATTGACGTATGCTATTCTAGTACTAAATGAATAACACAAAAAATATTTTACCATAATTAAGTTAATGAAGCGTAGACTATTGTTTGTGTTTATTTAAAATCAATTTTCAGTTTCGGGAATACTGATAAAGAGTAACATAAATCTTACTTTTTGCGAGCGCTTATCATTATATTAACTACTTGACCAATTATTTTAATAGTGCACAGTACACCATGGATTGAGAATGTAAATATTACAGTCAAAGAACTATTTCAGAGATTAACTTTTATTTAATTTTGGTGTATAATTTTTTAAACCGTCAATTAGTAAGAAATTACCATTCTGGTTACTTTTAAACTTCTGAATGAGTGGAAATGTAAAAATAAAAAGGTTGGATTATTAATTAGGCATGTGTTTTTAGTGACTATTGTTTCAATTGAAAAAGGGTATTTCTTCTTACACTTCTAAGCATTTCTTCTACACCTCCAATTTTTTTAAAATTTTTAAAATACCCTTTGACCATTTAAAGAAATTCACGGACATCACACCTCCAAAAATATTTTCGGATGTCGACTTTCGGAAGTCAAAATATATAATTTCCGAAAGTCAAAATATATGACTTCCGGAAGTCAAAATATATCACCGGAAGTCAACTTCCGAAAGTCAAAAATTATTATCGAACGTCGACTTCTAAAAATTAAAAAACATTACGGAAGTCAACTTCTGTATATAAAAAAAAATTATATATTTTATTTTATTTTATATTTTAAAACACATATTAAAAATTATAAAACATATAAATTTTAAAAAAATTACTTTAAAAAATAAAAAAATAAGTAATAAAAATACTAAATAAAAAATTGAAAAATAAAATTAAAAATAATTTAAAATAAAATAATAAAACTTAAAATTTAAAATAAATAATATATATATATATATATATATATATATATATATATATATATTTTTTTTTAAATTTATATTATTTTTTTTTAATTTATTTTTTTTTTTTATTTTTTATATTATATTTTTATATTTTTTTTATTTATATATTTTATGTGTATATTATTCTATATTTTATTTGAATTTTTTAATTTTGTTTAAAATTTAAATATGAAATTTTAATCAAATTTTTAAAATTTTTCAATTATATATTTTTTTATATTTTTAAATTTAAAATTTTTTTTGTAATTTATTAAATATTTAATAAAAGAAAAAAAAATAAAAAAATAATTTTTAAAATAACATATATAAATAATATATAAATAATGAAATTTAAAATAAAAAAAAACGAATATATATATATATATATATATATATATATTAATT
>Ga0214543_1000630_pt1 | contig 61084 bp, 17 predicted proteins | sample CNSS2metaG_FD_160094 | JGI IMG/M metagenome (GOLD analysis project Ga0214543, IMG submission 160094) | Root nodule microbial communities from cowpea collected in UCLA plant growth center, Los Angeles, California, USA - CNSS2 | ecosystem: Host-associated > Plants > Roots > Nodule | place: USA...
AAAAAAAAAAAAAAATTTTTTATTTTTAAAAATAAAAAAAAAAAAAAAAAAAATAAATTTAAAAAAAAAAAAAAAAAAAAAAAAAAAAAAAAAAAAAAAAAAAAAAAGAGAGACAACATGCATGTTTGTGAGTTAACATGTTCATTCATGCATACACTTTTAGGGGGTAAAATGTGTGCATATGTATATAAAAATTCTCATATGCATGCTTTTGTGATTATTATTAAATGTTGAATTAGAAATTCTAATGTACAGGTATCTAAAAACAGAAATGCGTATTGTATACAAAATAGACGTGTAATTTCATTAAAAGTAACCTTACACTTATTTAATTAAACAAAATATATTCATTATGTCCAACTTAAATATTAAACACTTTCCTAAATATATATATATATATATATATATATATATATATATATATATATATATATATAATGAATAATCTGATAAAAATCCGATAACAAGTAATAAATTCACCTTCTATGAAATTTCTAACAAACAAAAATATGTTTATATGATTAAGGCAATTATATGAAAACAAAACATATATATACACATCGTGCTTATATAATTTTTAATTGAAGCATACCTAATTAAGGTTTTATCTCAACTTGGACCAAAAGTAGAAACTTAGTCATATGTTGAGTGATAAAATCTAAAATGAAGAAGGTCATGGTTTGTATATGGGAAGAGGGGTGATAAAAAAGTTTTGGAGCAAATTGAAATCTTCAAATGTCATTAAAGGTAGAAAAGATACTTGGGCATGAAACAATTCCGATAATGTATATTGTATCTTCAACGTATGAACTACTACATGGTGAAGAGAGAGAAACAAAGAAAGAGGCTTCATTGGAGAAACTATGGAAATCTAGAAACACCTCAAAAATATAATTCTCATCTATAGTTGTAACAGAAATGTAGGATAGAGATAATGGACATGAAATGTCACGTTTGCAACATGGAATAAGATAATTTTGCATGTTATGTAAAAGGTTTTATAAATGGCTGGATAAAGTAGAATGCCTATCAAATAATGTAAGTGGGTTTTTGGCAACATAACTTGGAATGAAAGGTGGTGATGAGGAAAAAGAAAGTAACATTGTGCATTTGGATAAAGAGAATTAGATTTTTCTTTTTTTCAGATTTTGATTTTTAAAGAAGAAATTGATTGAAAGAATTAGCTACACAACTTGATTTTGGTAGTGATTGAGGATAAAATCCTCTAATACCCCTCTTTGTTTTCATGTTATGTTCAAATCCTATAATGAACATTAATGATAGTGTTAGAATAAAGCTAAAGATGTTTACATTTATTGTCAAGGAATAGTTTCTAGGGGTGTCAAAGTGAGTCGATCCGACTTACACAAGTTGACTCACCACGGGGTTGAGCTAAAAAAAGTCAACTCAACTCGGTTCACGTTTTGGTGAATCAGAAATTTTGCAACCCGGCCCAATCTACCACAGGTTGGTGGGTTAGTGGATTGGTTCACTTACGAATTTATTTTATATATTTATTGAATTACAATGAGAGTGACTTGACTTAATTTATTTTGTATAATAGTAGAATTAAAATGTTCATCTAATTATCGAAATATTATTATAAAAATAATAGTTAAAGATTAAAATATTAGCGTATATAACTTAACAAACAAATTAATAAAAAATTCAAATTATTCAAATATTATTGAACAACATTCTAGCATTTAAAAATATGAAATTGTGAAACTATATAATTAGAAGTAGTAAATAATTAAAAGAAAAAAATTTAAAAGAAATTATAAAAAAAATGTTAATAGGTTAAGTGGATCAACCCACCTTCAACCTGGCTTGAACCCGTGGGTTAAATGAGCCGAATTCAGTTTAACCCACTTTGAAAAAAATAAATTTTTCTCCACTCAATCTGATTTAAATCCGTAGTAATCAGGTTAACTCATAGGTTGGAACCTATTTTGACATCTCTAAGTTACTATTGTTACTTAATAAGTAGGTTTGTTGTTATAATAGTCCTTCCATTTATCATTCATGACATAATTGTATGATACATGTGTTAGTAACTTATTAATTTGCATTTATATTGTTGAGCATTAATATTTTAATAATTTTTCCATAAATTGTTTGATATTATTTTTGGAAATCATTTTAGAAGTTTATTACTCACCTAATTATTATAAGTGTTTTGTTATTCAAATTCTTTTTGCTGAAAATTGTCGATTGCATTTGCAGACTTTTGGATTGTAGTTTATTACAAAATTATAATTTTTATGCCGGTTAAAGCCTTGATGTTAACATTTTTTTTTTTACATGAGTCATTTTCATTATTTCTTGATTTATTTTTTTCACTATGTTTTTTTTTAATTCTTTATGGGCATCTTTTATCGTTAATTTTGTATTATAATTTTAAAATATCATTCGAAGATAAAATAAGAAAAATTGCAATTGGAAATCCCGTGAAAATATTGATATAGATTACGGAAAAATTAAAAAGAAAAATACAACACAACTAACGTTAGTGATAAAACATATAAAGATAAGTATAAGTAAAAAAAAAAAGGTTTTAATTACTCATTTAGTTAATGTTTTCTTTCAAAATTGTCTAGTTGGTCCTTTAGTTTTTTCTAGTCTCATTTTAATTTTTATTGTGAAAACTTATATAATTTGATCCTGATATGTGAAAAATTGATGAAATTTGATCATTTATATTAGATTTTTTGAAATAGATCAAAGATTTTTTATTAAAAATTGAAATTGTAAATAAGGATGGTTTATTTTATATGTATAATTAACATAATCCAAATATCAATATTCATGAAAAATCTTTTATCTATTCAAAAAAATTAATGAAAATAAAATTACATCAATTTTCCATGAATCATAACTAAATTATGTCAATTTTTACAAATTAAAATCAAATTGACACTAAAAAAAATTAAAAGACTAACTTAACATTTTTTTTAAACGAGTACATAAATTAAACAAGTAACTAAACATACTGGTTAGAGTTTGTGTGACGTCTTGGTGAAAAGATATATATGATTGCTATGTTGTGGAGGCATACGTTAAAACAGTAATCCTCTGACTTTGAGAAATGATGTTTTTAAGAATGGACGCAGATTCATGAACTCATTCTGGAACAACATTGTATATTATTTGAAAGGTTGAGTTCATGATGGTGTTTGAGAGAATTGTAAAGACCTACCTCAGATGAAGCTTACCACAATATTTTAAAGGCCATACGGAATCAGGCTACACCTTTGTTTGTGCGCAGTTAGTACTACACCTAGGAATGGTCACTGAAAGAGACCATGCATATTTGTTCTACATCAATAATTATACTTTCAAATCTCAACTATTTCACACTCTTACTAATCTCACCATACACTACTAAGACTCACCTCTTATTTTACATAATAAATTTAATTTATTTAGTTAACCTTCTGCTAATGATATATAGTTTCAAATTTTTTTATTATATGTATCGTTTCACCTTAACTGTAAACGTAAAGATTACTAAATGGATTTTTTTTAACATATTTTTAATATACTTAACTTCAAAAAATAGTGAAAAGATATGCAACTAGTAGACGCTTGTGATTTCCCTTGGCCAACTTTCTTTATCATTGCAACGCAACAAAAAAAAATCTAAATTTTGCCTTTTTTCTAAGTATTTTCTTTATAAAATGGTATGAGATTAAGTTTACTTTATTTAATATCTTATTTTGATTGAGATTTTATATCAATTAATAAAAAGTTAAATTAAAAATATTTTTTATATATTTAAATTCACTTTTTTAATATGATTTCAGAATTTATCATAGTCATGATTTAAATTTATGATATTCAACCAAGTGTCGTGTCGTTTTTTCAGTGCAAACTTTTTTCTGTACTATGTTCAGTTTGTTAATTACTGCAATTTCATTGTCATAGGATTGCTTTGCTCATGTTAATATTTTTTTTTTCATGAATATAATAATTTAAATTTTGATTTATGTATTATCGGTTATAGGATTACGTGGATCAAGTTTATAAAAGATAGGAATTAAAAAAAAAGGCGAAGTGGACGTATCTGTTTAGTCAACTCAATTTGATTTACGACTTTTATGGTGGTGTCTGACAACAATTTTGATTTTGCTTTCTTCCTGAATCCCCGATTTGGCCGGAGAAACAAAACCCAACTTCGTCAGGGTTAGTGGAGCTCGTGCTCGATAAACAACTGTTTCTTTAAGCTATATATGATGAAATTTGGCACCTTTCTTTTGACTAATTTTTTCTTTTAGAAGAAAGGTTGATTAAAATAGCGTTATCAATATCACAAACACTAGTTGGAGTATTAGTTCGTTTATCTGCCAAATTGTTTAGTTTTTATGGGTTGTATTTCTTTTGACAAGTGTTTGGGGTAGAGTCTGTGTGAATGAGGGAATGTGGTGGTTGTTGTAAAAGTGGTTGAAACTATGTAGTTATCAAAGGTCCGATGGTGTTGATTTGGTCGTGTTCGTCGTAGATGGCGCTGTTTTTTGCACAGTTGATGATGGGCTGTTTTAGATATATTTGACAGTGAGTTTTGTTTTGTGGCACTGTAGATAGATCATGTGTGCATTAATTTGCAAACCAAAATGTGAAAAGAAATGAAGATTACAGACCTAATTGCGTTCCTTGACATTGTGAATTTGGAGTGGCAATGACATGGATTTGTGGATTACATATCTATCATATTTTTGTCACCAGCAAGTAATATTGTTTAAAGATAGTGTTTATTGAAGTCTCATATTGATTAATAATAATGTAAATTCACAATATATTGATTATAAATTTTAGTTTATAAGTCAATTTTATAAAGTTGAATTAAGTTAAAGTTCACTTCTTAACATATTATTAATGATAATTTATCATAACAAAATTTAATGATTGTTGAATTTATTGTTCTGCTTTTATCCGGTCGCTATTGAATCACCCATAATGTTTAGTCTCATATATGAAATGTATATGTCTGACTTCATAGAATATGTTAGAAGTCTTGTATCAACTAGAAATAAGATCAATTCACAATATATAGGTGGGTGCAATGCTAAACATCACCTTACAATCTGGTTTTATAAGGTTGAGTTAAACTTAAAATTCATTTTTTTAACAGTTTTTGAAAATAATAATAAAAATATATGGTATCACAGTTAGCCTATCTTAATAAAAAAAATTGTTTGTTAGGTTTATTATTTTGCCTTCAATTGGGTCACTATTGAACCACTCATTTATATTTACTCTCTCGCACGAAATGTATATGTCTCATCTCAGCATGTGTTGAAAGTCTCACATCGACTAGAGATAAGGTTAATTCACAATATACAACAAACTTCGACTAGAGATAAGGCTAATTCACAGTATACAACAAACTTCATCTTACAAGTCGTTGAGTTAAACTTAAAGTTCACTTCTTTAATAGTATTTTTGAAAATAATAATAAAGATATATGAAGAAAAAAAGAAAATTTATTAAATAACCCTTTTATTTTTCCAATATTTTGTTATAAATATAAACATAATATCATTAGTATTTAAGTATAAAGACAAATACCTATATATATATATATATATATATTAAATATATTAATCTTTACAAATAAAGATATTTCAAGAAATAAGATTTATTCTAAATTTATACAAAATAATAAAATAAATCTATAAAATTAGGGATTACAACGTGATGATTGCAACATATATGAGTTTCATTATTCATCTTCATCTTCACTTTCATGCTCAAAGTAAAAGTTAATTTTCATCTTTAATCAGTAAAATTGTTGTCTCAATCTTACTAAGAAATGGCATATTCATCCTCTCTTTTTTATTATTCTAAAATTTAATTAAAGAATTTTCAATAAAAAATAAAAGCTTGCAACAAATAAATTGTAATATTATTAAGTATTTCATTTCAAAAAATTACATTTTTTAACCTCAAATATCAAATATTAAAACAAGAAACTATAATTATATAAATATCAAATAAGAGTGTCATATAATAATAGGATGAAAATTAAATAATGATAACAAATAGTAAAAATTAGAGTTGTCAAAATGGGTTAAACTCGTAAACCAACCTGGTCCACCATGTGTTTAAGTCAGGTTAGGTTAAAAAAATTTGCAATTTTCGGTATGGGTCAAAAGTGGACATGACCCACTAAAACCCGGCTCATCACAGGTGAACCAAGTTGGCCCACCAATCCAAATATTAAAAAACTAAACACCTCACTAATTGGTTGCTTCTTCCTACACCTACTAACCTTTTTACTTCTGGCATGTCACTCATAAAAAACCTCATTCTTAAAAAATCCCTAATGTACTGTATGGCCTATTGTCATCCCTAGCTAGACCATCGATCAGGCGGCCCAAGGACAAGCGGTCGCAGGCCGCCCACTATAGGCAGACGATTCCTTGGGTTATTGATGTGACAATCTCTTCGGACTGTTTTAAGGGAGTTCACGACCGAACGACCTCCAAGTTCATTCCAATTAAACTGTCTCCACAATTACGAGAACCTCTGTCAGGATGCACGACCCTCCGGTCGGACGACCACACCAAAACTAAATGAGTAAGTTAAAAGTAAATTAAAGTAATAAAAGTTAGTAATCAAGTTTAAAAAGCAATTGGACCATGATTAAGAAAACCCTAATTGCAGGCTCATGTCAAAAACTATAAATAGGAGCCCAAGGTAAGTTGGTGAGGACTTTTACTTCGCATTTATTACAGCATTAATTGCACTTACCCAAATGGACTTGAATTGACCTAAGCATCGAAGCCTGTTAAACAGGTATCTTGATAGTCTAGACAACTGAACGGGTAGAGGTGAAAAGAAATCGAACGGGAGAAAGAATGAGACATCGAACGGTGGAGTGTTGCACAAAAGGACTTAAGGATAATTTGAGTATTGGAGATTGTAAGACCCGGGAAAAATTAATTAATTAAATAATTAATTAAATAATAAATGCGGGTAGAGGGCCTTTATGGCATTAATTGTTGTTAATGTGACGTGGAAACGTGCTAGCTCATGTGGTTCAGAGTAATTTGTTTGTGTGAGAGGACTTGGGTTTGAGTCCTAAGTATGCCAATTATGTGTGATTGTTTTGTTATTAATTTTTTTAAGAATATGTATGAGTAGGTGATTGGTATTGTAAACGTATGTTGATTGTGTATATCACCAAATGTGGTTTGGCATAGTGGGTATGCTTTGTTCTTGTGGGTGGAAGGTTACGGGTTCAAACCTTGGTAGACAGAACTTAACCTTTATTTTTATTAAACTTGGATTGGAGTGAATGTGGAAGGGTAGAGAACCTAGCAGAATGGGGGGCAGCCAAGAGGGTGGGAAAAACTATCAAATAATTGACATTAAGAGGAATTAAAACCCACCCTAAGCCCAAACTCGTTTTATTTTTTTTTCCATCCTAAAGGCACCTATAAAAGCCAAAAATTAGGTAAACGGAAGGGTTTTGGCATTGTTGGGAATTGACTCTTGTGAGAAGCACGAATTGGAGAGTGTGAGAAGAGTTGTGAGGGTACAAGGGCTGGACTAAGAGGGAGAGTGCGAATCAAGGATTCCTCATCTAAATCTTTCATCCAATAATCCAGGTTAGGGGTGCTGGATTTACGTGTAATTCATATTGTATGCGTGTTGTGTTTATGGCCACAATTGGTTTCTGTTTGAAAGTGCAAAATTCGTGTAGCATGTACTGTGGCTCAGAAATTGGTTGATTGAGATTGTGTGCAAAGCCATATTATGCATCTTTATGGTTAAAGTGAGGGTTTCGGGGCTTGAATGATTATAATTGGTTCACTGTCGGGTTCTGGTATATCCATTGGAGGTAAATGTACATTGATAGGTTAAATTGTTGATATGGAATGCTTAATCTCGTGTCTATTGCATTTTGGATATGGTTTGGTTGTTTTTGTGATTGAGCAATGGCGAAACTCTGCAAGTTTCGCCCAAGCGACCCCTTCTCGCCCAGGCGAGAGTTGCAGGAGTCCACGCAACGTGCAAAGTCGAGCATTTCGCTCAGACGACCAAGGTGAGGTTTGGGCGAAACACAGTCTCGCTTAGGCGAGAGTGACTCTCCTAAGCGAGATCACGATGAAAGTTGGTACCATTTTAGCGCGATATCTCGCCCAGGCGAGAGGTGTTGAGCTTTGAGCGATGGACACTCTCGCCTAAGCGAGAGTGGCTCGCCTAAGCGAGTTCTCGAAGTGTGTTCTTGTGTGTTTTGTTGAATACTCGTCTAGGCGAGGTTTTGTTGTAGTTTTGGGCGAATGTATGGCTCGCCCAGGCGAGCGCATCTTGCCTAAGCGAGATAACTTGATGTTGTTGTTGTTTAAAGCTCGCTCAGGCGAGGTGAGCTAGCTTAAGCGAGGCTGAGGGCTTGGCCTGGGTGAGGGGTCCCTAGCTTAAGCGAGTTTAAGTGAATTGCTATGTTTTTCATGCCTTTGAGAGTGAGTTGGTTGTTTTATGCTAAGGATAGGATATGTTTGCATGTGGTTGGTGTTTGGGCTTGAAGGACTAAGTCCAATAGGAGTCTGGGATGTGCTCGGTGGTTGGACACATGATGGGCATGGAACTGGTTGAGTTCTAGTCGGCTACTAATGGGCGAGGAGTCCTTAGTATGGTGATTGCATGTGTCGGGCGCACGATGGGCAAGGAACTGTGATGTTCCCGTCGGCTACTATTGGACGAGGAGTCCATAGTATGGTGATTGCGTGCGTGCCAGGGTCCAAGTGTGAGACTTGGATGTTTATACTACAGACGAGGAGTCTGTAGGGCAGGACTATGAGCGGGATAGGCTCATAGGGTTGGACCACGAATGAGTTAGTTTCGTGGGAGCACAAGGAAGTTCCAAGACCTAGTTCATGCATATGACTCATGAAGGACTATGAGGTCATGGTTGGGTGATTGGAAATTATAGGTTTTGTACTTATATGATTTGGGTGGGGAAGCATACTTATTTCATATATATCTGTTTATGTTATAATTGTGCATAGCTCACCCTATCTGTGTGTGTGTGGCGATGATCGGATATCTTGTTATCCGGGAGCAGATGATTTGACAGGTGAGCCAGGAGATGCTTAGACTCGGAGCGTGAGCTATCTTGGGGATTTTTGTACATGTATTATTATTTTGGATTTTGAGATAATTATGTAATCATTTCGTGAGCCATTGAATTTTATTCCAGTTTTATATGTATGGACTCCTGATTTATGACAACTATTTTAAAGTTTTCAATTTCCCGCGTTTTTGGGAAATAGTTATAATCAATGCGGTATTTATTTTTTTAATTGAAATTTTTATTTATTAAAACAAATTAGTAATATTCCTCAGGGATGTTACAGAGATAGGTGCTTGGTCCCTATACCCGAAACACCTAACCTTTTACTTCTTGCACCTCATTATTTCTTTTGGAATAAAATGGTGCATGCAGTCCTCTAAATTCTTTGAAAATATAAGAAGCCTAACTTTTCGTATTGACATGCTATATTAAAATCTATAAGTATTTTTGGTATGTGGTGATACTTCATGTCTTTTCAAAGTTAATGTATGAGAGAGTTTAATGGTCTAAACTTTTGAAGCTCTATCGAGATGCTTTACCAGTTAATGTCATAAAGATAGAAACAAAATTGTATTTTTTTTTAACCAAGTGAGTCAACCTGTTTAACCCAACAACCTGGGCCTAATCGGGTTCAAATTTGTTGAGTTCACTAATAAGTGAATCGGGTTGGATTGACTCACTAAGTAACTAAATGCAACAAAATATAACATATAAAATATTTACAATATCTCATCTTGATTTTTTTAATTCTAAAATAATAACTAATTTTTAAAATTGAAATATATTTTTAAAATAGAAGTATTTCCTAAAAATTAATGTAAATAAAAAAAAGATATTAAGTGAATATTCTCAACAATGAGTCATATAATAAACTTAGAAGAAATCGAATAAATCATGAATGAGGTCGCCTTACAGGAGTCTGCTATTGAACCCGATGATAGTGAATTTGAAATTGACCCAGAGGAAGTTGAAGTTGACCAACATGATGTTATCTTCAAATCATTCAAAGAATGTTATTATTCTTGATGTTAATGTGAGCGAGTTGAAAAATTCCCCTTATTTATAATTGGATCAATTAAATCAAGCTCAATGTGCGCTCTTCACCCTTCATTGTATCTTACAAAATGGTCAATCGACAATCACACATAAAAGAATCGAAAGTAGTTGCCAAATGACTTTACACGGTTTTTTATAAAAATAAAGTTACAAAATTATTGATCTGAGAATTTTCCCTCTCTAAATGTGAATTTATGCGAGATGAAAACTTAAATGAGTGCGAACTTAAAGGAATGTTTAATGTATGCTATCTCTATTGTGAAGACTAGTCGATCTTTGACAGGAAATTTATATAAGGGGGTCATGGTAAATGTCATTAAGGAATTTGCTATTTTAAAACACTGGAATATTGACATCCATCCCAAAAAGGTCATAAACATCACCCATATCAATTGGAGGACTCTTCCAATGGGTATGATTAAATGTAATGTTGATGGAGTAGCTAGAGGCAGTGGCGGAGCCACATAGGAGCGGGCGGGGCCACGACCCCCCAACTTTTTTACCTTTTTTTTTAAGTTTTATGTATTTAAAAAAATTTAAATTATATATTTTTGAATGTTTTAAATTATGTGTATCATTTTAAATTAGATAATAATATATCAAAAATTAATAAAAAATAAGTTAGGTATTTTTTTTAATAAAGTACATCATTTAATTTTAATAAATAGTACAATATAAAATTAAATATAATAAAAAAATTTGTTAAGATAATTTTTATTTTTTTTGTTTTTTGTGTTTTTTCACATGTTGTACTCATTTCTTACTCTTACCTGATTTCTTTTGTTACGAAAAAAAAAGTTAAACAAAAACTCATTATTTTTGTCCTCATCTTTTTCATATCTTGTCTTATTCTTAAGGGGAAAAAAATTTCTCTTGTCTCACTTGGCAGTGCAATACTTGTTTAATATTTAGTCCTATTTTTTTTATCTCATTATCCTTTTGTATATTCATTTTTTATGAAAAGAGAAGAGCAAATAATGTATTATGTGATTTTTTATAGAGGATTTTTAAGTGTAACTTGATTATCATAGTTATTTTTAGTAATTATGTCTCTCAATTTTTGATTAAATTATATTATTTTTTTAGTCTTAAACTTGTTTTATAGACAGGTATATTGATAAAAAAAATTAAAGAATAAATTTATTTTTTAAAATTGATAAAAAATAAGTGAAGATGGGAACAAAAGCTTGTGATGAGTTTTGAATCGATATGTGCATATTAGTAAAATGGAAAATCAATATTTTGCAGATAATATGGTTATTTACATTGAAAAAATAATAGCTAAAAAATGTAGTTATGATTCAATTATTTGATAAGTTCAAGAATATGAAAAAACGAATGACAATATTATTTAGATATATGTATTTTCTGTTATAATTATAGCTATAATAAATTATGTATTACTTTTTTCTGAATTAGTGACAAAAATTTTAAATATATAAATTGAGTATATTATTTTGACTTCTCCAAAAATTTTGGTTAAGATCCGCCACCGGCTAGAGTTAGAGGAGCACTTTGGTCCGGCCGTTTGTCTGTGCTGGTATCTTCTGTGGCAGCGTAGGTGATTTTTTAGGATGGTTCACTGCTTTTATTAGTAATGCATATGCCATTAGAGTAGAGCTTATGGGAACCATTTTTGTCATAGAATCAGGAATGGATAGAGGATGGTCTAATCTTTGGCTAGAAACTGATTCTATTTTGGTAACAAGGGCTTTTGTGAATCACAACATTTGGGACATCAGAAACAAATGGAGAAGATGTTTAGACAAAATTAGACACATGCACTTTAAGATTACTCACATTTTCACGGTCGAATTTTTTTGGCTCTCCCATCTATGCCTAGCTTGTTCTTTTGATTTTTTTTTACAAACAGATTTGATACGTCAGAATTTAAATTTAATTAAAAATTGAGAATCATTTGAGTACAAATAATTATTAAAAACAATTCTTTAATATAAGTACTAATTAAACCACATTTGTTTACACGATGATGCTCCAAATTTTTATATATTATAATTTAGATATCAACTTTTTTTTTGTGTCACCCACTTTTCTTTTGTTGAAATTGTAAATTTGTAAACAAAAGCATGTTTAACGCGCATAAAATATTATTTATTACATATTTTTAAATTCAAGTCCATATACAATTTAAAATTAAAGGCAATTTTATTTTTTTAGGAAATTCAAACTCTTTCCATTTTTTTTAAGTAAATTCTTCTTCCAACTACTTTTTTATTTATTGTTTTAGAGTAAAAGTTTTCATTTTTTTTCTGAATCTCTTTTAATTATCAAAATCTTTGAATGATTTTTTTTTCAATCGAAACTGTTTTTTCAACACTTGAAATCTTTGCTTTTGTTTTTATTGAAACTCTTTCTCTTTGTTTGTTATAAAGTTGAAGTCCATTTTGATTATTTTTTAATAGGAGTTTAATTTGATTTGATTTTTATTTTTTTTTAATTAAAAAAACTCTCGTGGTTTTATTTTTTAAATTGAAACTTGATAGGCTAAAAACTAAGATAGATAAAAGAAAATCATTTTTCCTTCTTTCATTCAAAGGTAAATGTTAGTCTTGTACGATGTTGGGGAAATAAATGTTTAAGACACTTATCTCCCCTTTTTTAGAAAATGTTGTATTTAGGTCCATTCATAAAAGATGAATAGTAATGTTTCATTCAAATGGGTTTGAATATTAGTCTTATGGGCCTATTAGTGGATTGAAGTGGGAGATGGGCTTTTATAAAAAAAAAATATTTTTAATAGAATTTTCATTAATTTTTTGTTTATTTGAATTACGAAACAATTTGAAAAAATAAAATAAACTCTTTCGATGAAGTTTTTTAATCAATATTATCTTTGATTTTTGAAACAAATTTTTGTTTATTTTTTAAATCGAAACTTTTTAATCTGTTTTTTTTCTAAATTCAAACTTCAAATTAGTTTTTTATATAAAAAGTTTCTCAAAATCATACTTTAATTTTTAAATGATTTCCAAATTACAGGAAATAAATAGAGATTTTTTTTTAAATAATCGATATTTATTTTTTCTTATTGAAGTTATCTTTCACTACTTTATTTTACACAATCGAATATTTAATTTTGATAAAGATAAAAAATGATAGATCGTTTTTTATATAATTTCTCGTACAAGTTACCGCATTACTAAAAAAATTCATATTTCCTATCAATTTTATTTTGAAATTTTTTTTGTAGGAAATACTTGCAAATTTTATTGTGAAAATATTTTTTCAAGAAATTGTTATCAATTTTCTTGTAAAATATTTTGTATAAAACACTTTTCACAACAAATTTTGTAGGAAATACTTTCAAATTTTATAATTTTGTAGGAAATGATTATCCACGAAGGAATTAAAAATTCTTAAAAAAAGGCATAAAAAGTCTTTTCTTGCAAAATTTTTTAACAAATTTAAAAAAAAACATGTAATATAAGAATTTCTAGTAGTTTGTCTGATTATCAAGTATAAAAATGATACTTTACAAAATATTCTAAATTATTTTAAAATCACAATTTAACATTTTCCTCTTATATTTCTTCTATTTTCATAAATGATGTAAAGTAATTTAATAAATAAATCAATTAAAATAAACCTATTTTCATAAATGATGTAAAGTAATTTAATAAAGAAATAAATTAAAAATAATAATACATTGTGCATCGGGACTAAATTAAATAACCTATAAAGTGTTAAAACTCAGCATTGTGCATTGGATTTAAATTAAATTATAAAAATATAAAATATAAAAATCAAATAATTAAACAATACAAAATACAAAATAAAAATAAGTACCCATGTATTACTAAAAATAAATTAAATAATAGAAATATACAATTAAATGGACTTAAAAAATGTCATGGCTAAAAATAAATAAAAAATTAATAAACATATATAATTCTATTAAAATTAATATAAAAATAATAGCATCACTTTTCTCTACTTTTAAGTGGTCAAACTTTTGTGTTGTATCTGGTTTAGTGTATTTGAAGTCATTTGGGAGAGTTAATCTGCGAGATCAACAGAGATCTTCATCCTGCGTATGAAGAACATTAGAGATGATTTGCAGATTTCCTCTGCCCAGATAGTTAATATTTGTTCCCAAATTAATTATACCTATTATTTTTTGTATTAAAAACTAATCATCAAATCTTAAAAAGACAATGATATTTTAATCCATTTTTTTTGACTTACTTTTAACTCATCACTTTAATCACTATTAGATCACTACATCACATCACTTAAAAAAAAATAATCTAAATATGATTAAAAAAGTGAATTAAAAATAGATGAAAAAATGGATTAAAATACCTTTATCATCTTAAAAATATGAAGAAGGAGGCACTACATCTACGCTAACAAGGTTGCCTATGATAGTCTGCGTGGATGAAGTTTTCTCGTCCGACGTGGAAGGTGCGACCGTGAACGGGATAGGAGGTGTTGGGATTGGGCACGAAAGAAGAGACAAAGGGAGAGCTTTTGTTTCTTACGGTTTTCTTTGAATAAGATATAAGTAGCAGGTTGAATCCAACTTTTCCATGCATAACCAATTTTAATTTTCACACCCTCACGAGTTTATTGTGCTGGATTTTTAAAAAAAAAAATTAATTAAAAAAAGAGAGCATATGATAGTCGTGTATCAGTATATGTGACGGTCTATGTAGAACATCATTTGCCACGTGAACTAAATTTTAACGCTATTCAAAATTAGGGATTATTTTTCAAAGAGTGATGATAAAAAATGGTTCAAAGTTTTTCATATGAATTATTTCTAATTTCCGAAATAGTACACGAACAAAAAACATATTTAATCTTATATCTTATGAATAACTCTTCATCCTTTCTTAAATAGATAAAAACTCAATTCACCACTTTATATATTTATTAATATTTTAGTATTTTTTTATATTGTTTGTATCGTTGAGCTCATTCGTATCGTGAGACCCTTTCAAGTCGTTAGGCTCGTATGGATCATCGAGCACATCTAGGTCTTTAGGTCCGTCCTGTTTGTTGGGCTGGTTTGGGTCTTCAGGCCTGTTTGGGGCTTCGGACTTGTCCAGGTGATCGGACCTGTTAGGCTTGTCGGATTTGTTTAGGTCTTCGGACCTATCCGAGTCGCTCGGCTTGATTTTTAACTCTGACTTAATATAATATTATTTTGGGAGTCTAACTCATCTTAACTCTAGTCCTAACCAACTGGAGAGGAGGTTTTGGAGATTGGAGTTTTTTTTTTTGCCCCCTCATTTGAGGGCTTCTTAAAAGGAATTTAATGAAGAGTGGGTCAGGACGGACCCATGCGCTATAGACCATATTGACACCTCTACATTCATTTATATATAGGATTAATAGTAAAAATTTAATATATTATCAACTTTTAACTTAATATCAATATTGTACATTATTAACTTATAGTAATTTGTTAGTAACTACTAACTTTTAAATATGATACGAGATCTCTTGAATCAATCTCATCTCATTAGAATGAGATGAGTATATGTCTCACGTAATAAATTACTAAGTAGCATATATCATTGAAGTTATTTTAATTAATTTTTAATTTATCATATTATATTTTTTATGAACCATTTAAGTGGAGTCAAATCAAATTTAATGGAAATTTTTTCTTGAGTAAGTAATCTTTGCTTAAACAATATTCTTCAATAAGACAACAAAAAAAATAAAAATAGAAAAAATATATATATATATATATATATATATATATATATATATATATATATATACTTTAAAACACAAATTTATCATTTTTTTATAAAACATTTTTTGCTTATAATCATAACAAGGCATTTAAATAAAAAATAAAAATAAAATAACGAAAATTTTCTTTCCGTGAATCTCCTTTTTCACTTCCTTCAACTCTAATGATTTTCTCACAATATAAATACGTTAAATAAAATTTTAGAACTTGATTCGAATTATTAAACGATGATTAAATTGCATAATATAATAGATCCAAATTATTGATCAATTCATTCCTTTTTTAATCTAAATCATTAATTTCTTTTCATGAATATATATCTAACAGTGAAAAGAGATAACTCAACGTGCACCACATATTCTCCTTCACCTTACTCATACGGAATATCATAAAAGAAATCCAATAATAAGAAGCAAAGGAAACGTGGCAAATCCAGAGCGGCGCATAACACAGAAAGCCACCGTGGCTTCTTTGACTTTCTAATCCTATGAGAAATTGTTTTGTTTTGTTTTGGTTACCATATTCATTGTTTCGTCAATGCTCTGTCTCACTGTCATGTCTGTTGATACAGAATACGGATTCGAACTAATCAAAGACACCAAACCAAAAACACTTCTCCTTCACTCTCTCAAAAGTGTGCGTGCCTTCTTCTAAGTTCTAACCATTTACCCCACAAGTGGAGGAGTGCACTATAAGAGCTTGAACACAAAAACTTTTTTTTTTCTCTCTCTCCCTCTCTCTGCACCTTTCTTCCTTAACCCTTTTCATTACTCCTAACTAATCAATTTACATTGCTCCGTAATACTAACGAATTAACTTCAGGAGAAGCAAATAAAAAAGAAATGCAAGTGTGAAAACTGAAGTGTTTCCTTAAACTACTAGCGTGTGAACTTGTGAAGAAGAAGAAGACTTGGTTTAAGGATTCTCGTAGTTTGTTCCGTTTTAAGGTTAATTTTGGTGGCATTATTGAAGGTGGTAGGTAGGTGGTGAGGGTAAATGAGAGAAACGAGGTTAAATATATATATATATATATATATATATATATATATATATATATATATATATATATAAAACTGTGGAGGTTGACCGGTGGATATTAGAGTAGTAAGTAAGTAAGTAGTAGAATAGAAACCCTAAAGAGAAACAAAACCAAAACTTTATCCATCACAGAAGTGTGAATAGAGTTAGGTTCCTATGACGGTTGATTTGGACAACGTTTCCACAGCGTCAGGGGAAGCAAGCATGTCTTCCTCTGCCAATCAAACAAAACCTGCTCCCAAGAGAAAACGAAACCTCCCTGGCATGCCAGGTACTGACCTCAATCAAATCAAACGACCAGATCAAACAAAGCAACACTATTTAATATAATTATTATTTTGTTTGTTTTGTCAGATCCTGAGGCAGAGGTGATTGCTCTGTCGCCGAAGACGCTGTTGGCGACGAACCGGTTCGTGTGCGAGATATGCAACAAAGGGTTTCAGAGAGACCAGAATCTGCAGCTTCATCGGAGAGGTCACAACTTGCCGTGGAAGCTGAGGCAGAGGTCCACCAAGGAGGTAAGGAAGAGAGTGTACGTGTGTCCCGAACCCGCGTGCGTGCACCACGACCCTTCTAGAGCACTGGGGGACTTGACGGGGATTAAGAAGCACTTCTGCAGGAAGCACGGTGAGAAGAAGTGGAAATGCGACAAATGCTCCAAGAAATACGCCGTTCAGTCGGATTGGAAAGCGCACTCCAAAGTATGCGGCAATAGAGAGTATAAGTGCGATTGCGGAACCGTTTTCTCCAGGTTCTTTTTTTACTCTCTCTCTCTCTCCCTCTGTTTCTCTCTCGATTTTGGATTCTCTTTGTTAAGGCTCTGTTTGGTTGTTGCGATTTGAAGGAGGGATAGCTTCATTACGCATAGAGCGTTTTGCGATGCGTTGGCGAAGGAGAGTACGAGATCTCACACTGTTGTTACCAAGGCTAATGAGGAGAATGATTCAACAGTTTTAACCGACTCCCCGCCGCCGGAGGTGGCGGCGGCTGCAGCCACCACACCTTCGCAGTCAAACAGTGTCATATCTTCTGGTGTGCAGACGCAGAACCCAGGTAGATTGCAGGATTAATACCTTACTAGTGAAAAATATGCGTTTTTTTTGGTTTTGTCGCCTGTGATGTGGTCAAATTAAAACTAGTCAACAAAATCAAAGTTATGTTTTTGTTTTTGATAGCGAATGTGCTCGGAGGTTAGTAGTGTTTTTGTCTGGTATTGTGTTTTGGTGTGACCTATGTGCGATGAAAAGGATGGAAGAGGGAAGTAGTCTGAGACTCCATGGGCCAATTAAGTAATGGAAATAAAGAACTTAAAAAGGTGTTTATTGGGACTGCGATCTGAATTGGTCAATTGACATCAAGGGATGTTCAAAGATACAAAGCTAAAAAGAGGAAAATATTTGCTTGTTTTTTGGGTGGAGATAAAGGAGGGCGGAGGGTGTTTCAAGAGAGGAAAAACTATTGTTTTGTTCTTTTCTTCTGAGCTCTTAATCTAACTTAAAAAGAAAGGCATCACCTTTCCGACTCTGCGTTTTCTCTTATTTAATTAATAACAACAGTTCATTATAATAATGCTGCTGTTGTTATTGTTGGTTCTCTTTTTCTTTACTTTTTTTCTTCTGGCGTTTCAGAGTTACCGGAATGTAATCCCCCAGAAGTCATTGAGGAGCAACAAGCTACTACTGCTATAAGTGGGAGCTGTGGCAGCAACAACAACAGTACCAATTGCTCAGCAAGCAATGGCGGTGCTACTAATAATAGTAATAGTAGTAGTGTGTTTGCAAGTTTGTTTGCTTCTTCAACATCATCTGGGACTCTACAATCTCAAACACCAGCATTCAGTAACTTAGTTAGAGCCATGGGTCCTCCAGATCACCATGCAGATATCACAGTTCCCTCTTCATCTGAGGCCGTATCTCTTTGCCTCTCCACCAGTAATGCCTCACCAATATTCGCAGCAGGAGGGCAAGAGCACCGGCAGTATGCGTCGTCGCCTCCACAACCGGCCATGTCAGCCACTGCATTGCTGCAGAAAGCTGCTCAAATGGGTGCTGCAGCCACAAACGCCTCTCTGCTTCGCGGGTTTGGCATTGTGTCATCTTCATCTTCAGCTTCAACTCCATCAGGGCAGCAAAATGGCCTGCAATGGGGTCAGCCTCAGTTAGAATCTGAGAGTGTTTCGGTTCCTGCAGGGCTTGGACTTAGTCTTCCGTGTGATGGTGATTCTGGACTCAAGGAATTGATGACGGGAACACCCTCCATGTTTGGTCCTAAACACACAACTCTTGATTTTCTGGGATTGGGGATGGCTGCTGGTGGAGGCTTATCTGCACTCATCACATCTATTGGTGGTGGTTTGGATGTTGCTGCAGCAACAACCTTCGGTAATGGGGAATTTTCTGGCAAAGATATTGGAAGGAGGAGCTCTTGACATTTTGGTTGCAATAACTGCATTTATCTGGGCAAAAAGTTATGTATGACTGTAGAATTAAACGTGGTCTTTGTGTAGAATGTTTGGTTGCAGCAATGATTAGGAGTATTGGTAGCAGTATGATAGAGCATGCACATATGGAGCTATGCAAGAAATTATGCGCAAATGGGGAAATTTTTGGACTGTATTTACTGTCTTTGAAAACGGAAAGGTGGCAAATTCCAATCAGTGGCACAAGTTGCAATATTCTTGCTCTGTTCGGGAGGACGGGTAGTTAAGGATGTTTACAAAGTGTTTGAGATTTGATATGGATGTCGTAGGTTTGGGCGACAGTGACACGTTTGAAGTTATCATCTTGGTTTCGACTTCTTGGACCTCCACAGTTTTGATCAAATTTGAATGCTTTGATCCGTAGCTGTTGGCATAAATCAGGAAACTTTCATTAGTATAGTTTTCTTCTACTTTCGATTTACTGTAACGAGGTTGCTTTTTATCCATTCCCCATTGTTTTGTACTTAATGGTTGATAGGATGTTAGTAAGTAATTAATGTTTTGATGTAAATGTCATAAATTATTGTAGCATTCCTTTGTATAGTTAAAGGTTATTATAATTAAGTACTCTTCTTCTATTAAATTTGGAATTTAATTTTGGTAATTAATTTTTTGTTAAGTATATTATATACTATTAAAGTGCAACTTTAGATATAATAGGAGAAAATATTAATTAATTGCCAAGTACCATTAAGTATTACTTCTAGAAAGGATTTATATTATGGGAGATTCTTATGGAATTAATAAAATACTTTATCAATATAAACCCTTTAACAAACACAAGAATCTCAAAGGCATTAAAACAAAGTCAGATAAATTTAATATTTCAATAATATTTCAAAGTGATGTTTTCTATGAATTTTCTGAATTAAAATTCAATATATAAAATATAAAATATATAACAATTAACAATTTGAATTCTTTTATTTACTAATTTTTACACAATTATAATTATTTCTATCTTTATAAATACAATCAACTTTATTGACTGTATGATGAGTAAGAAAGTACTTCCAGTAAATATATCTTAGATAAAAGTCATAAATGTTAATTATAACATTTTTTATAGGAAAAATTATAGTTTGACGTGCTTTACATTGATATAACAGAAATTATTTTTTAATTTAATCATTATTTTAAATTATATTTTTATTATGAAAAATTGCATCTTAGTGATGACATTGTTAAATAAAATAAAATAAAATTAGTAAGATTTATAAATTTAAATAATTAAATAAAATTGGTTAATTTAATCTTTAAAAAAAAACTAAACTTTCCATATTTTGTACTCATCCATTTATATTAATTGTGTACACTTTTCTTGTAATTTAAAGTTTTTATGATTTTAAAATTTTACATAAATAAAAAAAACAAAAACACTAATATAATAAACGTATTCCTTGTTTATTACTCGTTGAACTAAGTATTAGATTGTTTATATATTTGATTATAATAAATACTTTTTAATAAAAAAATCACTAGCCTTTTAACTATTATTTCAAAGACGTTAATTATTTTTTTGTTTTAATGAAAAATATTATAGTTAATTTAATAGGATATTTTGGTTAATTAGACATTCTATAACAGTTAACAAATTAATGCAAATCCCTTCAGTTTCAAAAGTGGAATATTTTCAACATTGGTCATAATCAATGATCAATAACTAATATAGGAAGTGAATTGTGTAAAATGTGTTATTTTGTGTATCAGTTATATCTATAATTAAGATATAATCTGGTGGGTTTTTTTTTTTAAATTATCATGTTCTTAAAGTTCCTTAGGAGAGAAAGAATTATGTTATGCTAGAAACTTGATGCAAACTTAACTCAGATATAGAAGAATGGTAACAGTAATTAAAATTCCAAATATGTAAGAAAAATAAATGAAAATATTTAAATCTTAAAATCTAAATACATAAAAAAACACTAGGATTTTTAGAGTATATAGAACTACGAATAAGAGTGCATAAACGATATTCAAATATATGTAAAACAAAAAGTGTAAGATTGGCATAAAGGTGAGTATGGAAAGAGGTAAACTAAGGAGAAAATAACTTACAGGGAAAAATGATATAAATAATTCATGGCATAAAATTACAAAGAAAAAATGATGAAGAAAATACAAGTTGATAGTTTAATATAAAAAAAAAAATTACATTTAATGTTTTTATAACCTATGTAAAGAGTATATACTACTTTCCAAATACAGAAACAAGTATTTATAAATTGATATTATACTAGCTACTTGTTTTGGTTTGGGTCGGACTAGTATCCAAAACTTTATGATAGTTTGTTTTGTGACGTTTTTTTTTGTTTATTTGGTCTTTAAAGTCTCTCGTTTGTCCAAAGTCATCCGGATGGTATCTGCAAAAAGTATTTTGACGTTAAAGTCAATAGGTGACTGATCGAAAGAATATTAAGTGATGTAATGCATATATTTCAACAACTATACCTTATACCTTTCTATATAGGTGGTGTTATGGGCTTTTACATTTTTGTTAGCCTAATCACAACCCAATCGTACCTTAATTAGCATTAGTTGGTTGATTCGTAGTTAATATGATATTTATTCTTCAACTGATAGGTTAAGGATGATCAGCCAAATAATCGGTCAGGATGATCAACCCAAAGGATGATCAACAGAGAATGATCAACAAATGATAATCGATCTATATACCGTACTACTTAAATTTACTTTTTAATATTATTAAGTTGGACCACTTAACACATAATTCACTGTTATTCATCTTCTAAATTATGTTAAACTTATTAAAGTCATAAATAATAATCTCAAATAACTTATAAGTTAGTGTCTTTCACTTGAGTGCAAGAGTTTTATCCAAACTTGTTCCCTAATAAAGTGCAACACATGCTTTCGAAGAAAATGCCATAAAACCAGTGTGTTTCATTCACATCAATTTTAATATAATTTTTTATGTTCTATGAGGATAATAACATAAGAATATTACACTTATTAATTTTATGTAATTTTTAATTTAAAATAGGAATTTATTTTCAATATCACAAGTGATTGTCGAAATTTTTAGTTTGATGAAAAAAAAATCCTCATGGTAATAAACATCACATTCCTTATATCTATAGTCGTGGGAGACCTAGCGAATTGAAGATAATTGTTTGAAAAAAATTCAATTAGACAGATGAAAAAGATTAATTATTTTTGAGTTACGAATTATTTATATAAAAAGTTTAACTTTTTGTTATTTAAAATTTTAAAATTTAATATTTATAGACCATACTTTTTTTATATATCACTTAATTTTTATATTTTTATTTAGTGCGAGATTTTCAATTTCTAAATAGAACTGCAATAAGTCAACAACGCTGGAATCATTACCGGTCCACAGTATAGTTGTCACGTTCCCGCCGTCTCATATAATATCAAAATGCTTTACGTTCCTAACCTAACCTTATTTTGTTTTATGTGGCCACAAAATATTAAATAACAAAAGAAACGGAATTTTCTTTTTCACTCGGAAAAAATTTTTCTTTTGTTTAGTAAAAAAGAATTCAAAATATAAGTCATTCTCGTGATGTTAAAAGGTAAAATTATCATTTAATTTAATTTGAAATAGAAGGAAGTTTAAAGTTGTCTAATCAATTTAACTTTGAACGAATTTTAATTAAAAAACAAGAATTTTAATAGTTGAACAAAAAGAAAATTGAGCTTCACCAAAGTGGGTTTTTTGTGCATGAATAGACTTACTTAATTAAATAAAATAAAATGCATAGATAAATTAAAAATACAGTTAAGGCTTGTCATTTCAAAACTTTTGAAAAGAGAGAAGATTATGTGCCTTCATAACATTTATTTTCTCAACTACTAAAACAATGTAATTATCTTATTTTATCTCTACACATAAATTTCCTCATCATCACGGTACGACTATACGCATAACTTTTTTAAGTTTCATTTTGAAATATTTTTTATATTTTTTCTCTTTTTATTTATACATCACAATATATGTATCACTATATATTTAAACCAGTACTTTTTTGCGTGTAATGCATGGATATTTTTCAAAACTTATTAATAAATATTGTTTGATATAACAAATATAACTAAGTGATTGTGAAATATATATCATCACGTGCATCACCAATTTATTGGATTTACATTAATTTAATTAAGAAAAATAAAATGAGGTATTTTTTATGGGCTTCCGATCCATTATGCAATTTAAATATGTAATACTTGCATCAAGTTTAATAAGAGAGAAAAATAGAGTGAAACAGAGAGAAAGAAGTTGTTAGTGTTTCTAGTGAGAAGTCATCAGAAAGAGTGAAGAAGAACTTTGGAGAAAAGGTTTTATACATCTTCTCATATATTGGGATTCACTCTATTATTCATTTAAAGTACCCATTGAGATTTGTTATCCACCTTTGTTGGTGAAAAAAATAGTGCTTTGTTGATCATTGGAATCTCCAAGAGAACTTGTGGTACTCATTAATTTTTATTAGTGGAAGTTTTTACTTTTACTGGACAAGGTCCCGTGGGTTTTTCTTCCATATTGAGGTTTTCACATGTTAAAAGTTTTGGTGTTTGTTGGTTCATCCCTTCTCTATTCTAAGCATTTTATTATTTTGCATATTATTTATTTAGGAAAGATTTGATGTGGATTTTACTTCCGCGCTCAGTTATCTGTTATTTTGTTGAGATCTTCCCAACAACGAGTATCAGAGCTTCTGTTAGGGGCTTTGATTTGTGCTTTGAAGATAAGAGATAATGATGGTACAAGAATCATGATTAAACTGGATTCTACAAATTATTCAATATGGAAATCTCGCATGAAAGATTTGTTATTTTGCATAGACCTACACGATCCGATTGAGGAAAAGGGTGTTAAACCAATAGATAAATTTGATGGAGAATGGAAGAAGATAAATAGGAAGACTATTGGTATAATCAGACAATGATAGATTAATATATTTATCATTATGTGTGAGGTGAGACTCTTACTTACAATTTATGGAAGAGATTGAATGAGCTGTTTGAGTCTAAAAACTCATTGAACAAGGCATTCCTTATTAGGAAGATAGTAAACTTGAAATACAATGATGGTTCCTTAGTGGAAGACAGTTGGAAGACTTTGGTGGTATCTCTGAGTAATTATGCTCCTAATGGAAAACTTTTGACAAGGTCAAAGATAGCCTCTTAAATGAAGAAATTAGAAGGAAGGGTAGCAAAACCGACTTGTAAGGTGAGGTTCGCACCTCACTTATATACTATGAAATTGCCTTATCTCTAGTCGATGTGGGACTTCCAAAATTTTTTTTTGAAAATTTCTCTCAACAAACAACATCTTGCCCAACGAGTCAATCACACACATCACTCTTGATTTTTGTTCACTTAACCACCTTTTTACTTGGCCAACGAATTAACCCTCTAGTATCGCTATTGGCTAGCTCGTCCAACTAGTGGTAGTTTGCCGGCAAGTGAAAGTATTGAGGCTCTCTAAAATAGAAAATATGCATTTTTTCTCAACGAGTCACATCGCTTAGTAAGTCCATATAATTTTGTATAACTAATTCCGATAAGTTGTATTCCTTACCATTTTGTGTAAGCATTCCACTAAATTTTTATATGAAAATACACACATCATAATTCTATCAATGCCTACGACAAATCTAGTAAGGTCACACAACCGATCAGAGTCACCGTTAATGTAAAAAGATAAATCATAGTACATATTAAAATCAATACAATTATATTTATAAAAACATTATTTTAAATCATATTTCAACACATTGAACCATCTATCTCATAATCCCACAATCATATAACAATAATGTTTAAATCTAAATTAGCTTCACTGTAGAAAATAATCATGACTCAAAGTTGCTCTTAAAGCTCTAAAACTCACACGATACTCTAACTATTTACACAAAAATCAAATCAAATAGAAGAGTTGAGCGTATCATCGTGGTCACAACCAAACCAATATTAACTTTGAACTAATTTGAGATGTATTATAATAGTTAATCCAACAATATTTCCATATTAATCAAATATTGATACCCAAAAAAAAAACAAAGAAAAGATACGTAAATTTTAAATAAAAAATTTCAAAATTTTACCTTTTCTAGATAGATTTGAAATGATTTAATATTAATCTATTTATTCTTGTAAAATTTTAAAATTTTATTTGTTTTTTTAAATTTTTTTATTCAAACAATATATTTTATTATAAAGTATTTCAATTTTTGCATCGAAATAAATTATCTTCTTTAAATTTTCTATCCAACATACTATAAAGATTATGTAATCTTTAGAGTTGTCGATGTAATTGTAATTTACTTCAAATAACATTTTAAATGTTCTTTTATTTAACTTTTCTAAAAAAAATTTGCTGATAAAAAAAAAGCTTTTCTAAAATTAATTTTCAGTTTGATACATCAGTCGGTTCCTTACAATTTCAGAATTTTTACACTAAACTAAAAAAAAAAAACACTAAACCGAATTTTTGATATTCTATACTTTTATAATTGATTTTCTAGATTAAGTAAAATTCTCACTAACTATTATGTTAACTGTTATAAATTAATTAAGAGACTAAAATATGAACCAAAGACTTAGCTGAAACAATAAAAAATTATCAAATAAATCAAGACCAATAACTTATTAAACCTTAATTCTATCGTACTGTATTAATTTTTATTTGCTGTGTTATGGAGCTGTGTTCATTGTTTTAGCGGGACTTAGAGTTTTAATGTAATGAATAAATAAATAAATAAATGAAAACAAAATATTCAAATTTGAATTGAAAAAGAAAAGATAGAGAAATAGAGATCTAATAATAAAGAGGCCAAGCATTGGAGTAGAAGTCGGAGTTTTGTCTCTTTCAATCTCCCATCGCAAGATTTTGAGGCTCCAGAGGAACCGAGACCATCTCCTCTATCTTCGGGGCTTCTTGCTGCTCTTCCATCTCATCTTCACGTTTCTCATTTCTCACTTCTCATTTCGCCGCATTCCATGGCAGCTTCCACTTCCAATGCCGTTCTTCTCGGAGATGTCTACTTCGACGAAGTCTCCGCCAAGCCCTCCGGCGTTCGCTTCCGGGACAGGACGCGCCGCGCCGCTTTGCGAGCTACCGTCAATCTCACAAGATTGCAACCCTTGAACAGTCTCTTGAACTTCGGCTGCTCCACCTCCGATGCAACTTGGAGGAGTTGGAATCCGAGCTCGCTCCTTGTTGGAACCAAGCGCTCCTCCTCTCCTTGCTGCTCCGCCGATACAACGCCTCATGTTCAACACCTTTCGTCCTCCACATTTTCACTCGACCAGTACGTCTTTCTCTGTAAACCCTTGTTTTCTTCTCTGAATTTAAGTGTGTCGTTTGCTTTAGAATACTTTTAGGGTAAGATGTGTTGTAGACTCTTCGTTTTTGGTTTTAGTCACTGTTTCACTACACTTGCATCTTCACTTCAAAATGGAAAAAACAAAACGTGAAAGCTACTCTCTCCGTAGTTTCGAACTTGACGTTAGTCTGGTGGCGTAGAACGGAAACCAAATGCACGCTTAAAAGGATTATAAGTAGTTTGGTTCCTCTATCATTTTGTCCCTATGGAGTTCAGCTAGGACCAGAATCGTTATTTTTAAGTATGGAGATTAAAAACTTTAGAACGAAACCTGAGAGACTTCAAATATATTTTACCCTGCTTTTTGTTTGTGTAATGGTGTTAAAAATGAACATCTTGTACTAAAGTGGCTGAGAGTTAAGTATGATGTTTTTATTTTAGAGTTATTTAGTCATTTATTCAAGTTATTTTAATTTATGACTTTGTTGAGCGATGGTAAAACATTATTTGCATAAGTTTATGAGAAGGTATAAGTGTGAGTGACGTTTTTCTCTAGACAGAAGTGAAGTAATTTTTTTACCAGAGTTAGGGGATACAATGGCCCTACCTACACATTTAGTATCAAGATTGGAGACGAGGTTTCCTCTTTTAATTTATGTTTCCCACAATTACAAGGTAGATATGTTAAATAATGATGCTTTTTTCAGAACAAATTTTGGTCCTGAGAAGTTGAAGTTGTTTTCCGGGTCATGTTACCTACCACATCCGGATAAGGAGGACTATGGTGGAGAGGATGCACATTTTATTTGCGTAGATGAACAAGCGATTGGTGTTGCAGATGGTGTAGGTGGCTGGGCAGACGTTGGTGTTAATGCTGGACTTTTTGCTCAAGAACTGATGTCCCATTCTGTTAGAGCAGTTGAAGAGGAACCAAAAGGTTCTGTTGATCCCGCAAGTGTTTTAGAGAAGGCTCACTCATTTACGAAGGCCAAGGGTTCATCAACGGCTTGTATCATTGCCCTTACTGATACGGTATAATGTTATTTTTATTTAAATTTTTTCTATCAAAATAGTTTTCTTCCTTTTGTGTTGGACAGCACTAGATGTGTGCAGACTTTTTTAATTGTATTTTTAATGCTATAAATTAAATGTTTTTTTTTTCACTTTCTTGACTTTACCAACATTACATTAGATCATGCATCTCCCTCCCCAACATCTCCATTTTGTCACATGAATGGTTTTCTTCCTTATCTGTTGGACAGTACTCGATGTGTCTGGATTTCGTAAGCATTTTTAATGCTATATATTAAATAGTTTTTTTTTTTTCACCTTGTTGACTTTATCAACATTACATTAACATAGATTATGCATCTCCCTAGCATCTGTATTTTTACGTCATATGATGTCTAATGTAAAATCTTGTACAATAAAAACTAGATTCTTATCTACGTCCAGGATCAGACTTACTGTTACGTGTTAGTGATGAGTTTAGCATGTATTTACTGTTAGGTTCCTTTGAAATCAATATCTAAATGGAATAGGGGAAACAAAATTAAAGCTTGCTCAGTTTTTCCATCTTGTTTTTCATGAATTTGGTGTTATTTGTTCTCCACTATACTCATTTTAATATACAGTTCAGGCATGAATACATACACACATATCTTTAACTCTTGTCTAACCTGCTCCTAAGCCCTAAGTTATAGATGTTTCAGTGTGCATCGTGATTGTCTGAAGCCCATCAGTTCACAACCTGTAAAATATGGGCAGCTAGTTTTTTTAATATGAAAGGAAGTGAAAGAGTAAATCAAATGATGGATTTGCTTACTATGTTTGGTTTCTTTGTCCAGGGACTGCATGCCATTAATTTAGGTGACAGTGGGTTCATTGTGATTAGAGATGGATGCACCATTTTCAGGTCCCCTGTTCAACAGCATGACTTCAATTTTACGTACCAACTGGAGAGTGGCAATGGATGTGATCTACCCAGCTCTGGTGAGGTATGTTGTCACTAATTTCACACATGATTTACTTCTAAGGACATTACATTAGCAATATGGAAATTTCAAACTTGAGGCTCTTATTTTTTGAGACTGTACCTTCTTACCCGTTTCTGATAGCATGCATTCCAGGGACTATTTGTTGAGACAGTATAGTTCAACTCTTACTGTTTCTGACAGGATGGTTCTGGTGCCATGAAACAGAGTTTGCAGAACTTTCCTCCAATCTCTTGTGATTAATGTGAACAAACTGAAAGATTGGCATTTGAAATTTCTTTCATATCCTAATTATATTTTCTGGTTGATTTCGTAAAACGTGAGGTTTGATTGGTAAAGGTAATAATAATAATAAAGAGGGTTTTTATTTACTTTTAAATGAAAGAAAATATAGGGAGAGGGGAGTGAAAATGAAAGGTGTATCTCATTTTAAATATTTCCTTTTCTATATTAAGCACATGAAAGATGACTTGGATATGAGATCAGAAAATGTTACTGAATTGGAGGTTGGGAATGTCACCTCCCAAGGAATTTAGAGAAGAACGATTTCCGAATAATGTTTCCTGGTGCATTATAAATCCATATATAGGGAAAGTAAAACAGAATCATAACAGAATGGTAAAGGAAATAATCCTATAGCAATTTGACAGCTCATTACGAAGAACCTTTGATAGATTGTGAAATCTGTAGTGCATGAAGTCCTCCCAAGCAGAGGGAGGTTTGGTACTACGCTTGGGCCTTTTATTAACATCCACTGTAGGCCCATTTGTTAATGCTGTAGTTGGGTCCATGGTTGCTGGACTCCTATCACTCCCTTGCTCTTGGAAAACCACCTTGTCCTCAAGGTGGTAAGTGGCAGTCAAGTCAGCCTAATCCTCCCAAGTGATGTCTTTAGGAGGGAGTCTTGGCCATTGGACCACGGGGACGGTCACTAGTATTTCCCATTTGGAATCCAAAATGGACAGTGGTTGGATAATTAACTTGGGACTAGAAAAGATAGTAGGAAGATCCTTAGTAGTGGGAAAGGGTCTATGAGGTAATTTGAGTAAGGAATAGTGGAAAATTGGATGACTCTAGGCAAATTCGAGCAAAACCAAACAACAAGCAACATGACCTACAACTTTCATGATCTCAAAAGGGTCATGAAAGCATTTTCTCAACTTCTATAAGGGAATCCCAAAATAGAAACTTGACGGTAAGGGTACAATTTTACTTATACCCGGTCACCAATCTTGTAAGAGACATGATGATAGTGAGAATCAACATAGGCCTTCATAGTTTGTTAAGCCTTATGCAATTTGTAAGTAAGAGAGGCAAGTAAATTTTCCTATGAAGAAAGAAGGGTGTCAACAATTTCAATGTGGAGGAGGAGCTAGGAAAGTAGACAGGAATGATGGGTGGAGATTTCCCAAAAGTGGCTTTGAAAGGTGTGATTCTTGTAGCAAAATGGAGGTGCTATTATATCACCATTATGCAAGGCTGAGAAATTTGAGCAATTTAGAAGGCTGACTATGGACATAAGCACAAAGATGTAGCTCAAGCACCCTTTTAAGGATCCCGGTCTTGCCATCACTTTGATGGTGATAGGCTATACTAATTGGAGCGGTACAACTCAACCTCAAATGCTTTTGCCAAAGGTGTTGATAAAGAAAGGGTCTTGATCAAAGATAAGACTTCTTGGGAACCCATGAAGTTTGCAAACCATATCAATGAAGATGAGAGCAACTTTGTTGTAGTCATTAAAATGTGTAGGGAGAGGACGAAAATGTGTACCTTTTGAAAAATGATCAACAATAACTAATATAATGGTGAAACCAGAAGACGGTGGAAGTCCGGTTATGAAATCTAAAAGACAAACCTCCCAGGGAATAGTAAGAGGAGGTATTGGTTGCAATAAACTGGGGATCTTGGTGTTCTACTTTGCTTGTGGGAAAACTGAATAATTAGTGATGATTTGGGTGATGTCGTACTTCATTGCATGCCAAAAGAAATTGGTAAGTTAGCTAAGAGCCTTTGCAATTCCCATATGGCCACCCAAGGTAGAAGTGTGAAATTCAGTCACTAGCAAGGTAATGAAAGAACAATTGTTAGGAAGCCAAATACTACCTTAGAGAGACCTATTGTTTGATGGAACAAGTTGCGTTTGAAGGAGGTAGTTATTGCTTCAAATTTTCTAAGATGAAATTGTAGAATGGAGAGAATCCAACTAACTAGAGTCCATTTTACAGTCGTGCACGCGAGAAAGAGCATTGACAATGACATTGTGCTTACCTTGCTTTTATTGAATGGAGATAGAAGGAGAACAAAACATGAAGATAAAACACTTTCAATTCCGCAAAGAAGATGAATAAGAAAAGAATGTAAGAGAGAAACTTATGGGTTGATGGAGGAAGCCCCACCACTTTAAAGATATTCAAGATAAGGGTTGAATTGATTGCCACTTGATCTTATGATCCAAGATAAGACTCAAGGAAAAAGATGACTCTCTTGTCTCAAAGAACTCTAGAAGTGCTCTGGAAAATCTCTCTCAATTCTCATATATTTAGAAGTTACTTACAAAGAGAAGAGACAATTATTTGTAGCTTAAGATCATCTCCTAAATGACAGTCTAATATGCGTAACCTGAAATGTAAATGTAGAATCTAGTTTAAGTGTGAACGAAATTTGAACTAGACAAGGTGGGAAAATTTAAATTTTAAGATTCGAAGTTTAGACATAGATCAATGACTTAGATTTATCCATGTTTCCTATACTTGAGTCACACTTCGGATGCTTCCTTCACACTTGTGATACCTAGCTTTTTCCTTGACTTTTGTGAGTACGAAATACAATTTTTGGAATATCATCAAGGGGCCATGCGAATTTGGTGAAACCCTTCAGCAAGGTCAACTTTTGTGAAACCTGAAGCAAATTCCAAGTCTCCAAGGAACTTGTCTAAGGTGGGAACTGGAAATCGGTCCTTGATCGTAAGCGCATTTAGAGCACAAAAATCCATGCATACTCGCCATGTCTGATTCTTTTTATACTAGTAACACTGGAAAAGAGAATGGACTTTGACTGGTTGAATCCAGCCAATTTGATGCTTGATTTCTTGCTTCGAAAAATATAGATGACAGTATGATCAAACATATGCTGGGGCAATACTGAGAAAGAGGTAGATGTGGTGGTTAGTAGTTCTTGGTGGGGGTAAGGAGTGAAGGGCTGAAAAATGGGTGCAAACTTTGTGATCTTAGTTTGCAGGGAATCAAGTAGGTCGTGGCTTGATCAATGTTTAAGAAGGAAGGGTTAGGAATAAGGAAATTAGAATTGTGCTGAAGTTGGATATGAAAGTAGGTTGTGGCTTGGTAAGTGTTTAGGAGACGTTTAATTTAAATATGAATAATCTCAGTTGGGACAGAACGACCCTGTATAAAATGCATGGTAAGACGAGAGTCGTGCATAACAATTGTGTTGAGGGCCTTAAGCCAATTTACTGCAAAAAACAATATCAGCTCTTGCTGTGTCTATGACAAGCTCAACCTAAAAGCAATGCATTTTAAGAGAAATAGAAAAATGCCCTTGCAAATAGTGGAACAAGTAAGTTTGTTGCCATCACTGACCATGATACTCATCTGTGTGGTAGCTTGAGAAGTGAGGTTGAGAGAATGAACCATGCAAGATTGGATAAAGTTATGACTGCTATCGGCACCAACAACACAAGAACTTTGTGACCATTAAAAATCTCGACAATGCATTGCGCAGAGAAAGTAGCAAAATTGCTTAGGTCATTGGAAGGGTTGGTATCAAGAAGAGGAAGATGAGAGACAGGGCCATGTGGGATATCTTTGTTAGCCACAAATAGGAGGAATTTAGATTTGCATTTGTGGGAAGGTTTCACAAGTGTAACAAAGACCACGATTGGGACAATCTAATAATTCAATTGGGGTGAGGTGTTTGAGTGGTGTTTTGGTAGGGGTAGGAAGGGTAACGACTGAAGTAGAGAGGATAAGGGGGCCAAGGTGGTGTGATGGGAAGAGGGGGATCAAGGGTGGTGAAACTTTTTGGCTTCAAGTAAATTATCCTTTTGTAAATTGGCGAAGATAACAACTTGGATGAGGGTTAAGGGCTGGAGTGCTTTAACCTCATGGTGTATGCTGACAGAGAGGTTGGAGATGAAGCAACTCAAGGAACAAGGTTGCGAGGCCGACAGTATGATTAGCAAGACTATCGAATTTGGAGAGGCAGTTGTTAACAAAATCATGTTGGTTGAGTTTAAACAAAGTACCTTTAGGGTCATCATAGAACGAAGGCGCAAAATGCAATTCAATGCTTAGAGGAAATCTGCCCAAGACGAGATTTGGTTATTGCTATAAATCCAATAATACCAACTAAGTGCAGGGCTGTTAAGTTAGAAGGCTGCTATTTGGGAAGCGTTCACCAGTAGAGGTAGCATGAAATAATTGGGATAAATATCCTAAGCATATCATCGGATCCATCAAAATGGGAAACATCAAGGGCGGTGAGGGTGAGAACTAGTGCTAGAAGTAAATGACGTAGAGTAAGTTTCTGTGTTGGAAACATGACTGATGGTCATCAAGTTTGGAATGGAGGGGGCTCTGATCAGTTGTGAGGGTAATTTGGTTTTGGGTAAGTTTTACAACATCTCCCCCTATACGAGCCAGCGCCTCAACCTGAGTTTGAGCACGGATCTGGTTAGGGTCAGCCATGATGGATGCCACTGAAAGGACCAATTGATATGAGAACAGAAAATGTTTCTGAATTGGAAGCTCGGAATGTCACCTCCCAAGGAATTTAGGGAAGAATGATTTCTGAATAATGCTTCTTGTCTATTCATAATGGTAAATCATACATCCATATATAAGGAAAAAGCAAAACAGAATCACAAAGGAAATAACATACTTTAATAGTTATCCTATAGCAGTTTGGCAGTTCATTGCTAAGGATCTTTGATAGATTCTGAGATCCTTAGTGCATCAAGTCCTCCCATCCAAAGGGACTATTCGTACTACGCTTGGTTCTTGTTTTAAATATCCGTCGTAGGAAAATCATTTGATGATGCAGTTGGGTCCATGGTTGCTAGGCTCCTATCAGATTTGCAGATCAAATTTTTATTTGCTTCAGTTTCCTCTTTCCTTTTAAATGTTAATTTGAAATTGTCCTGCAGAGTATTATTTGGGTCTTGGCACAGTTAACATCCTAGAATTTTTTCATAGGAAGCCTCGTAGCATATTAAGTTTCTGTATTTCAAAACAAGTTCATATAATATCTCTGGAAAGCAAACAGACTAACACACCCGTCACAATCACATATCCAGGTATTCAAAATATCTGGAGCACCAGGAGATGTTGTCGTTGCTGGAACCGATGGATTGTTTGACAATCTGTACAATGATGAGGTTGCTGAAGTTGTTTTGAATGCAGTTAGAGCTGGACTAGAACCCCAAGTAACTGCTCAGAAGATAGCAGCACTGGCTCGTCAGCGAGCACTGGACAGGAATAGACAGACACCATTTGCTACTGCAGCCCAGGAGGCTGGGTTCCATTATTATGGTGGGAAGCTTGATGACATAACAGTTATTGTGTCATACATAACCGGCTCAACATATGTGAGTTTTTCACCATCTTAGCTTTGTTGCATTATGTATATTCCTGTTTATCTACAGGGGCTGGGTTTGTAGCCTTGTCTGTCATTTTTGACCTGAATGTGCTATTGTTTCATAATCTTCTCTAAAACATGTGTTGCTTACATGCTATAGTGATTTACCATATATAAATTTCTGCCCAATGACGCCTTCATCTTCTTGCTTTGCATTTTATACGCCACATTATTTTGGCCATCTGTAATTTCTTTTTTCACGAATGTGAATGACTTTAGTATAACGATCAATGATCATCCTTAAAGTCAACTATCCCCTGACAAACAGCAACTTCAAAACCATATTCAATTCTTTGTTGTGGGACCATATTTACAGGCTAACCCTTGGGCCAAGCTTGGACCAAGGTTGGACCTTTGAGCAAGATAGAGATTAATGAGTTGTGTCATTATTTATTTTTGGAAAATGACACAAATTACCCTTCACAAAAATTGCACTCTATTCGACTGAATGCATCTCATTAGTTTTTTTGTTGAGTGACACTCACAAGCATGAGTGTGGGTACAGTGTCACAGTGGATCTGCTTGGGGTTTGACTAGGACTGGGGCGGTTTTTTTATGTGGGCAGGATAGTTATTCATGGTTGTGGTTTATGTCTGGGTTGTTTGCAGTTAGGAATGGTGACAATGTCAAAATGGAGGTTGATTTCTGAGGGTTGTCTTTTGTAGAGGTTGATGGTGTTCTTTTCTGATTAGTTTGATTGTAAAATGGTTTGTTTCCTGAAAATAACCGCATTTAAGATGGTTGGTGAGGTTGATTGTGGCTTACAACGGGAGGACTTGATAGTGTGTATTGGTGTGTATGGCACGGATTATGAAAACCAAACTTTGCATATCACTTTTGTTGATCAACTCAACAATATCAGTACATGAGAAAGCCATTTATAAGGCTGGAGATACAAAAAAGAGAAGAAAAGCTAACGGTATTAACAGAAGAAAAGCCAACTGGCTGAACAGAAAAACTGTGTATTTCTAACTGTAATAGTGTGTAAAGAGACACAGCAGCGGTCTGTATTTTAGTTGAGTTTCTGCTATTTGAGGTTTAGGTTTTATTCGGATAATTTTATTTGGTTCCGATATCTGTTTTCGGATGGGACAGGATGTTGTGTGTTAAACAGGTAGGATGGGGTTGTGCATAGTTCATCTGTTTTGATACGTAGCTTCTATTTTGGAGCTTGCATGTGATGCTGTTTGATCAGAGGTTTAATTACTGGTGCAATACGGGGATGGAGATCTGGTGAGTATGTTGGCTCCGTTTTTGTGTGCTTTGTGTGGTCTTGGCTGAGAAGTTGTGTTCATTTTCTTGTTCTGTTTCAGTAAGGGGTCAAAACCAGGGGATTGGAGCGTATGCTGAGAAGCTTTCATGGTAATAAACAAGGGAATGTTGTAGAGATATTGCATGGGAAAATTGTCATCTGCAACCACTACTAAATGGAAGCATAACCCTGAAACTAAAGCAAATACTAGATGAGTACATGGAAAGGAGGAATGAACCCCCTCCCCAGAAACCGGTAGCAAATGCCCCCCCAATGGTCCTTTACTTTTGTTTTTTATGTTCTAGGATATTCTTGGTTGAATAAGTTTTGTTTGAAAATATATTTCCATAGACATTTATAGAAGTAAATAAGAAAGGAAAATAGAATAACCTTTTTCCATAAACTATAATTAATTTAGGCCATGTTAAAACCATTTTTTTAAAGAAGTTAAATGACTAGTTTTTCTAAAAAGCTGATTTTAACTTAAGAGATAAATTATTTCATTTTGCGTTTTTATATAAATATTTATGAAGAAACTAATTTGTATAGCACCAAGAAGAAGTCGTTGGGAATATTTTGGTAATAGTTGGAGTGCAAGTTTTGTGTTAGAATGGAATTATGTGTTAATTAGTTAAACTAAACCGCTGCCTGGGAATTTAAGTCTAGTACTATATTGGATAGAAATAAAAATGTTGAATACCATATAAGAATTAAGGTCCACACAACTAATGTCTTAATATTTTGGATTGGAAGTGGTGTCCACATTTTATATATCTTATTGTGTTTTTCTGATGAGTTCTCTCTTGGATATATCTATGTATTTATTGTTTTAAGATTTAAGTTGGAAAGGGCCTAAGGTGAATTCTCCTCTTTACCCATCACTTGTTTTTGTGTTTTCCTCTCTTTCGTGTCTCTCTGTATAGCAGTGCGAGGCAAAGTACTGCCCGTGCAATTCAATAGTTTATCGCTTACAAATAGTATAACCGAGTTTAATTGAATGAATTAATCATAAATTGGAATATAAAAACACTTTAAGGATTTGTTAGAATCTCCTTAACGTAACAGGGTGCATGGCATTTCTATGCCATGTCGTGGAGTGTGAACATAAATAAGTGCGAGAGCATAGGCGATGAGGTGAAGATACTAACATCCTAACTACAGTGTTCTGTAAAATTTTCTTATTGCATGAAGCACGTGTCTGCTATTTAGGCATTCGTTTGTCTATTTTGTTTTTTCAAAATCTTAAAAAAATAAATAATATTAGTGTGTGTCGCGGATGGTCCTCATTTTCATATAATGTTTAAAATGGTCATCATTTTTACCGAATGTTTAGAATGATCCTTATCTTCGTAATTCGTGTTTTATTTGGTCCTTTTCTGTAATGCCGTTTAAATCATTAACGGAACATTGTACAGGTGGCACGGTTTGTATTAGGGTGTGTTACGTGTACTGTACAGATGGCTAATTAACGTTAATTTTTCAATTTAGGGAAAATTTTGCAATTAGGAAAATTTCTTTATCTTCGTCTTTTTTGAGTTCAGATTTGCAGAGGAAGCAGCTAATACTTGTCATTTCATCATTGGATTGCAGTTGCACTCTTCATTTCAATTTTCTAGTTAATCATCATCAATGAGGTAAGTGGGTTCAGGGTTTTCTGGGTTATGTTTGCTCGTGGGTTAGGGTTTTCGTAATTCTATTTTTGGGTTTGTTTGTCTTTCATTGTTGTGATGTTCTGCATGGTTTCTAGATTACTCCATGATTTTGTGTAGTTTGTGTATGTAGGTGGGGTTCAGTTGGGTATTAAGCCACCTGTACAGTACACGTAATACATCCTAATACAAATTATGCCACATGTACAATGCTCCGTTAATGATTTAAACGGTGCTACAGAAAAGGACTAAATAAAACACGAATTGCGAAAATGAGGACCATTATAAACATTCGGTAAAAATGAGAACCATTTTAAACATTATGTGAAAATGAAGACCATTCGTAACAAACATTACGAAAATGAGGACCAAAAAGGTATTTAAACCTATTAGATTAACTGAAAACGAAAACAAACCAATTTATTTTTGTGGTTCCTAATTTCTTCAAACTCATACTGGATTGGACATTTAAAAGTGCATCTTTGGTGCTAGGTAAAAAAGACGGCATAAATTAAAGTTTTTGTTTAGTCATTGCCATCTATCAAACGTGTCTTTTTTGTTTTTTGTCCTATCCTCAAACTTATTGTGGGATACAACCATTGGACCCATCACACAACACATTTTAAAACCACCAGACAAGGTTGGCATCTTATATGAAAGGCCCAAATTACAAACTTTAAGCTCCCACTTTTACTTTTTTTCTTCCCTCAATTTCTTGTCCCTAAATTGCACTTTTTTTTTCAGATATATGACGTCATCGAATTGTATTTTTTTTATTTTGCCTTAAAGGAATATGAGATATATAATGAAAATGCTTCATTTTTGTTATTTGGATGTGTATTCGGATAGATGTAAAAAAAGAGGTGTCGGTTTCACATATATAAATATATCGAATACAATAATCAATATTCAATTTTTCTAAAAAAAACTGATAATCACATTTTTTATATGTCTAATTTCTTATATTTAACGAAGAGTATCGGTACTTGCAATTGTTTCAAGTTAACCACAGAAGTTATATGTGGCTATAATTGAATTGCAATATTCAGGAGAGGGACAAAATTTAAAACCTCCAAGAAAATAACTGTTGACAGAATCTCGTAATTGAAATAGTGCTGACTGATTTTCCAATCAAACACGGGTCTCGCTAATCAGGGTTTAAGGAATCTAATCATATTTTTTATTAATATTATTTTCAATGATTGATTAGTAATTTTTTTTAATTTATTGATCAGGATATTGATTAACATTTACATAATTATTACTATTATTAAAGATAGATGAGGAGTCCAATAAAATTACTTAGGTTCTTGTGAAATTGATGGATTATATATAGGAATGATAATGGAGCTGGTGCAATCCATATTTGACTTGGTGAGTTGAGTTGGTCGGTCTTGCATAAGAAATACAGACTCATTTAATAATTTGAGTACAAGTTTATTGAAAATAAAAATAATTTTGAAGTGGACTTAAACAAGGAAGACATGAATAGTGAAGCTACTTTTGGATAGCTAGATATGAATGAACGAATTATTTTTAGATGATTTGAAGAAGAAAGCGAATTAGTGGACTTAAACAGATGCATAAGAAATACAGACTCATTTAATAATTTGAGTACAAGTTTATTGAAAATAAAAAATAACTTTGAAGTGAACTTAAACAAGAAAGATATATGAATAATGAAGCCACTTTTGGATAGCTAGATATGAATGAACGAATTATTTTTAGATGATTTGAAGAAAAAAGCGAATTAGCAAGTTACTTAGAAGAAACATATATGACATATTGTGTTAGAAGGACAAGATTTTAGAAATTTTGAGTAATATGGATTATACATGCCAAATGCGGATAAACTCGTGGTTGGTCCATGCGGGCTGCGAGTTATGTGGGACGGGCTTAAATAAGACAGCAGACTAAAATATTCAGTCCATCTCACATTTTTTCTTGTAGGCCTGCAGGCTAGCTCGTATGTCTGTTTGCATTGTCACCCCTACTTATATTGTAACAACCAAATCAAAGTTTATACTTAAATTCCTGAATTTTGGATAATGAATCGAAAATATCAAACTAATTGTGTAAAAAAATAGTTCTGCATCAAGCTACAAAATTAATTTGTATCACATTTTTACTATCAAATAAAACGAAATTAGGTCACCGTTTTCAAAAAATAATGACACTAATCATTATTAAATAATAACCAATTGAATAAATTATAAACTAAGAAATTGATTTAATATAATTTAAATATATTTTTAAAATAAGTGTATCCAACTTGATTTGAATGACTCATAATTCAATGTGACAAAGATGTTAAGAATGTTAACTATGAAGAAAAAAAAAGTACATAGAAGTTTTGGAAATAATTTTACACCATTGTATTTTATCGGGAAGTTATATTATTTCATTATACCGAGCCTTTTTTTCTCAAATTTAGAATTTCCGTATTTTCAAACTATGAAAATATATAGTTCATTAATATGAGACATCCGATACCTATTTGATTAGATAAAAAGACAGAAAAGAAAATAAATATCCAATAAAAGACATCTATTTTTGATATGGAAGACAAAATTTCCTTTTTGAAGTGAACCCATTGGAATTGATAACGTCATTGATCCATTGAAGTGGCAGAAAATAGTATAAGCACCACAAATCTTTGTGACTTTTTCCATAGACAACAAAGTTGTGTCATTATATCTCACGTCAACTATAATGTCAAGCTAAAGAAGAAGAAGAAGAAGATTACGAACATAAATATGGGAAGGAATCACATGCCGGAAATGCAAAACCGGGCAATAAAAACTACACACTATATTCAACATCTTAAACTTTAATGTGTTATATATGATATGATATAAGCTAACTTACGTTGAAACCCACTAGATTCGGTTCGAGTTTGAGTAATATGCACGGAATTTTGATAGTATCACCGTAACCCTCTTCTATTATTATATGTATAGTTTCAATGAAACAAATATGTTAGGTTTAATGTTAAATAAAGGAAAACTAAAATTACAATTTAACATAGGAAAAACTAAAGAAAAATTAATACAATTTATACAAATTATTACACTCATATCTATATTTATATCTATTTATCTATTGTCCAGAAAGCTTAAAAATGACAATGTCTTGGTCGAAAACTTCAACGAATTGTTATTCCCAAAATAGATGGTGTCAATATTTTTTGACCTTAAGTTCATTGAGATGTTATCATTCGCAATAAACATCACATCCAAGCTATCTGCTATGAAACCTGAAATTCTTATCACAGTTTTGTTCTTGAAAGACAAGTTAGAAAATTGAAAAATGAATTTTTATTTAAATTAGTTTTGACCTAACCATACTATTTTTAAGGGTTAAATATATATTTAGTTTCTAAAGTTTGATGTGAAATTGAAATTCATTATTGTCTCGGATGTATTTTAGTTTCCAAACTTTAAAAATGAAATGGATATAGTCATTTTAATTCAATTAAGTTAAATTGTTTTGATGTGTCAAATGTGTTTTCTGGTTAACATTGAAGTGGGAACATGTCAAACAGTGTGTAAATGAGAAGTCATTTCATTTGAATGAAAGTTTTTTAATATATATATTTGTGGAAATGAGAAGCATAGGGAAGAGGTATGAATGTGGAGAAGATAGAAGATAGTAGAGTATTATTCCCACAAATGAAAAATGACATCCTCCAATTCCTGAAAAAGCTTTAGCCTTTTTCTTTCTGTTTGTTTGGGGAGTGGGTGAATGGAAACCCTCTTTAAATGAGTCATCATAGAAACCAGAATCTTTTACACTCTCACCTTTTGTACTCTTCAAGCTTCCTCTCTCGTTTCCCTAACGCGTCACTCCCGTGTCTTTCATTCCTTCTTCACAACCTTAATGCTTAAGTATATGCAAATACATACATATACTATTCATTAATAATTCTTCCCTTTATGTCTTATTATATTCTATGCATGCCCCCTAATTAAACATGCAAATACATAAATACACAATTCTATGATTAGGTGGTTTGGTTTCAATCTTGTGATTGTGAGTCGATCAGTTCGAAAAGAAAAAAACAAAAATTAAAGATGTTTGATTTTCTTCTGTTTATCTATTAATTCACTTTTCACATGCTTGGAAGGATCTATGTAAATCATCAACTATTTCTTTTACTGTAGTAGAATTTTATTGTTGATTTTATAAATAAATTGTCATTATTTTGTAGTTTTTTTTTTAGAATCGTGAATCTAAAATCTTTGTTTTAATTTTTTTATTGAAGTCTATGTGAATCTCGAAAGAATCATAATTCATTACCTTATAGTTAAACCGAACTTATTATATATGAACATCAGTGGTATTTTAATTTATTCATTCATCTACTTCTTTTGTTTCTCATTTACTGTACCTTAATCTTATATTATGTGATTATATTTTTATATATATAAAAAAACTATTATTGATTCTTATTGATGCCCCTAAAAAATTTAACTAACCCATGTTGTAATATGTTGACATGTGAATATATAATTATTACATTATATTTGTGAGCCTTTTGCAAAACTATTCGATATCTGATAAATTTTTAGTTTGTGAATTTTAGAATAATAAATTGATTTATTCCATTAAAAATATTTAATAAACTAATTAATAAATATCTGATAAGTATAAAATAACAAATAATATAATCATATAAGTTTTATCATATATATGTTTCTAAACAAAGATATATTATTATAAATTATAGTTTCATAATTATTTTAAAATAATTATTTGAGTACTTCCATTTGTTTATTAAATGTTGTATATACATTTTGAACACGTCATTTTATTTAGACAAGTTGATTAAATGAGTATTAATTAAATTTTTTATTTCTTAATTTAATTTACTGTTACATTGACTATTCCTTTTCTATAATTTTTATTGTGTGTAATTTTTTCCATGTAATAAAATATTTACTATGTCAATTTGTAATATTAATTTTTTAAAATTTGATATGTAGAAACAATTACAAATATAAGTAACTCAAAAAATATTAAAAAATATATGATAATTAATTATATCTATAAAATTAAAATAAAAAAGCGGATATTAAAAAAACATTAAAATATAAGGAATATAAAAAAAATATAAACTGCAAATTATAAAGTAGGTAAAGTAGTTTGCATCTTATAAACTAAAAGTTTCTAAAATAAATTACATTAATGGCCTATGTGAGATAAAAAAATTAGAGTGCACTTGGAACACTAACCAATTTTGGGTTCCATTACCAACATGTTTGACACTTTTTTTTTTCATATTTAGCTAGAAGCAAAATTTACCTCAATCTCCACTTAACTTAATTTCTAACTGAAATCCAAATGCACACTTGAAGACTAAGGAATTTCAGAACACTATACATTAAATTTCTCAACATGTCTCAATATATATATGACCATTAAATTATTCCAAATCCCATTAAGTATCACAAACATAACATAATAACATAACTATTGATGATCCTTATGAAGAAAACAAGTAACATGAATCTCTATTGATTCTTCACCATTTAACACATTCATATACATGATTCCCATGATCAATAAAAGCTCTGATATCCCATTAATATATTCTATATAACTCAATATTTACACACACAAATATCAAAGAAATGTATTACATCATTATTATTAAACACCATTCAAAATCATATATTATGCATTCACAAACATATTCATATAAATGTTCAACTATTTTAAAGCTTCATAAAACAATTTATTTAAATTATCGGACTAAATAGTTAAATTAAGTTTTTGAGGAACTCCCTTCAGCAGATTTTTTTTAGATAAAGCCTTTTATCTCAATTTGGAACAATCTTTTTAAGAAACAAAAAATTTCTATTCCAAATGATTTTCCCTATACTAACAGTGCTTTTGGTTGGTTAAATTAGAAAGATAGAGGATCTTTTTGTTTTTTTTTCTTACTCTGTTAAATTTTGTTTTACAAAACAAAGAATATTAATTACAATATTGATATATGTATTATTAGCCATAGTACTACATGATGTCATCCTAGTTTTCGATACACCATATAATCTTAGTTAATAGAATATGCAAGTAATTACATTCTAGAAGGACAGCATAAAGAAATATAATTATGAAAAGTTGATTATCAATCACTTTATCCAAACAATGAATGAGTAGTGTAATAAAAAAAATCAATGGATTTGTTTTCTTTGGTTGTTTAAAGAATATACATGAAATTGTAAACAAAGTTTGCAATAGAGAGATAGCATTGGATCCTATGTAATAACTAGTGTGTTGGATGTAATGGTTTAAACCCTAAGCCAATAAAGATTATAATAAGTGATTAGAAATCGAAAAAGAAAGATAAATAAAGAGAGTTATGAAAAGCTCAAAATGAAAGACGTTATGCATGTAATGACAAGTGTGGAAGAAGACTATATATATAAAAAAAAAAGTGTGGTGTTACGTTTGGAATAGAAAATGGGCATAAAGAGACTTTATTTTTTAGGTGGCCAAACTTTCTGTTAAAGTGGTCATTCCATTAACAATGTTTGGCGATTATTTACAATAATGGAGGGAGGTGGTAGATAAAGATATGTGCGGTGTGTCTTGGCTATGTAAATGAAGGGACGTATTTCTATCTTACAAAAATTTTGATGCTCTATCTGTCACGTAACATATAATATGTATCTTCATACTTACGAATATATTCCATCCCACAATTTGTTTTTATAACAAACTTTTCCACAACTTTCTACAATCATATCAAAATCAAAAGATTATATGTATTGTGTCAATAGTATAAATATTTCCCTTATATGTATTTACCTTTTTCACTTTTTATTATTTTGTCACATGTTTTCCTTTTACTCGTTTAGTTGTGTTCCCTTTGTTTAGGGTAAAGGCCTATTGTAAGAAAATATGTTTGATTCATTTTCATGTTGGCTTTTGAAACAAAATTTAAATTTAATCTTTGATATTTAAAACGAGTCTTTTAAAAAATTTAAAATAGGCCATCAAATTTAATCATTATTACTATTTAAAATGTTTAGAAAATACTAAAAAATATCATTTTGGTTACACTTTAATATATAAAATACTGGTTTTTTAATTTAGCCTATAAAATATTTTAAGTTTTTCTTACAAACATTAATATATAAGACCGTTTTAGTTTTGTAATCGCTATTAAGGCAACTTTGAGGGGACTTTTTTTTATATATTTTTAATTAGAACTAATTATAATATTTCATAGTACTTATTAATACAAATTAATTAAAATCAAATTCATTTTTTTAGAAAAATAATTATTTTTGTATTAAAAATTAATCAATTGATAATAAGTAATAAAGTTTTAATTTAAGATAATACATACTACATTATATATATAACATTTAAATAAATGTGTAATAATGAAAATTAAATACACTATATATAACTATTACATTTAAAAATATCTTCCTCTTCCTTTATAATGTAGTCATAATGTTTGTTTTTCTTGTTGTTCCAATTACTTTTAAACATGTTAAGCATATTTTTGACCAAAATTTCATATTTGAAAGACAATGAGGATACATATGAAGAAAAAAAAAAATCTTTCATCTCTCTAAAGAATTATCAACAAAACAAATGTCGAGTGTTAGTTTAGTTCATATCTTGATAATAACAATCAAACATGATCTTTAGTGAAAATTTTAAGTGGCAATGACATAGGAACCTTTTTAATCTAATCAGAGTCGTCAAAGTGGGTCAGAACTCGTGGGTCAATCCAGGTCACCATGGGTTTGGGCCGGGTTGAATTGAATTTTTTTTATAAATTTCAGTATGGGTCAATTTTTGACTTGCCCCACCAAGAACCTGGCTCATACAGATTGAACCCAACTCATCCGGGTTGAACTCGTGGTCAGCCGAGTTGGCCCACCAACCCGTATGGTCACACGCATTATGTTGGACTTTACAATGTTGAGCTATTTTTTTAAACCAAACACATTAGTGTGTTGGCAAATGGAAACCTAGCTTTAACTCAAAATAGATGGGATAAAGAAGATGTTTTAAGAGATGGAAATGTTATGGTTTTATCCATTCAAGACTCTAATATTATAGTTGGATAAGTGACAAGAATGCTTTGATCTTAGTTAATAATTTGTTTTTCTTTTAATTTTGGTTTGTATTGGAGTTTAACATCATTTTGGATTGTATTTAGGTTATATTGAAGTTTATTTAAATTTTATTTTATTTAAATGGACTAATGAATCAACCCGTTTAATCCACCAACCCGTGGTGGATTAAACCAGATTCGAAATTTTTTGGCTCACTTATAAGTGAGTCGGGTTGGATTAACCCACTAAGTGGTCAACCCGTAGTGGGTCAAGTCAGGTTGGGTCGGGTGACCCATTTTGCCTGTTCTAAATCCAAGTATTTTTCTTTTGATTGATTGTTTGCTTGTAGCATGCAATAAACTTTTGAAATGTAATGTAAAATTTACTCTATCAATATTTTAATTGATTTACTGTCATTGTTGTATGCTTATTTTGATCATCTTCGAGGGTTTCTAATTTGATGATTTAGCTTCACTAACAATAGTCATACAATAATTACTTCCATAAGCAACGAGTTATTTTTGAGAAGTTTTAATGACATTGTTTTTGTTCCATAGAAAAATTATTACCTGAAAAAACTCCAAACATTTATGATACATGTCCTTGGCATCTTTATAAATTTAAACAAGTCCCTACTGCTTGATTTGTTTAACAATCAACTATAGCACTCAGTGGGTCCACACTTGTCTCCAAATACATCACCATAACACGTCACTTGCTACTCTCACATATATTAGAATTAAGTCTAAATATAAATAAAATACATAGTTAATTTTAAAATACAAATTTAGAGTAATTAAATAAAGATTATAAAAGAATATATTAATAAGTAATTCAAATATTTTAAAAGTTTCGCACATTTGGCATATAAATTAAACAAATATAAAAGAATACATTTTACCACATATAAGTACACAAACGAACTCAAAACAGTATATCATTTATTAAAAAGTAACGCTGAATTGTTTTCCATTTCAGTAAATAATTACTATAAACAACATAGTTTTAAATAAATAGCATAATAATGTTGACAATTATAAACATCTCTTATTAAAATATGGATAATTTATACATATTTTTAAAATTGTGGGTAGTTTAGACAACAAGATGAAAATTGTGAATAATTTGATTTTAAATTTTCATATCATCACATGAACTAATAAGAATTAAATTGTTATATGGTACATCAATTATCTTGTGACAGAGTCAAAATTAGTCAAGTTATAATCGAATTAGGACACTTGAACTCCTACGTTCTTAAATAGGTAAACATGTACATTATCTATCAATTATAATTTTTTGTCTAATGATAAACTTTCGATCCAATCATTAGTATGAGAGTCAAGATCACAAATTCAAAACAATTATTTATGAGAACATTATCGCGAGTTGCATAATTATCCGATGCATACACCTTGACTACAAAAAAAATATCTAGACAATGATTAATTTTAATAACAAAAATTAATTAGTCATTATAGTGATTAATTTATATACCAATTTATAAACTATAGATTATTAGTAACTAAAATAATTTCTAAATTGATTGTTAATATAGTGACCAATTTATAGATCAGTTTCTTTGATAGTTAAAATCTTAATAGTTAATATAAGTGTTGAATTTAGAGACTAATTCACTATAATTACTAATTTAAAATATATTTTTGTTATTAATAATTTTTAATTTATGAATCTATATATAAATTGATTATTATAATAATTATTTATTTTTTATCACTAAAATTTATATTTATTTAAAGATTTTCTTTTAAGAAAAAGATGTGATCATTATATACTTGACAGTGACGTTTCTCTCTTGTTATAATAATTTATTAATTTATTTGATATTATTTTATCTTAGCTTCAAATATTAGGATCAACGTTCTCACACTTTTTATATTTATTCTTATGACTTTCGAGTTCTCTTTTTCCACATATTCCATTTCTCTCTCTAAGTAATAATTTTAACGATCTTTGATGATAAATTTAACTTTATAAAATATTATCCCAAATTTAAACAAAATTACACAAAAAGAAACAAATTATATGAACATTATTGGGGTAAGAAAAAAAGCCCTTATTTTATATGATGGATATAAAAGATGAAATACTGTTATGAAACTGGAAGCAAAAGATGCAACTGATAGTGTAATGCTTTATAGACGAAAAAGATGATTGAATTAGAATGTCAAACAAGGCCTAAACAAATAAAGCTTAGTAATAATAATAGTAATAATGATAATTGAATTGGGATATGAAAACCTGCCACATGAGTCATGCATCTATTTCAGCAAAAGAATAAAGCTAAAGTACTTTCTTTCTTTGTACGGACAAGTTAGTTTATGTGATTGGATGGACTATCGATGACCATGCAAATCTTGCATGCTGCTTAAACATCATCATTAATTCCCAACAATTTTTACTGCTCAACTTTAATAAAACTGACTAAGTCAAAACCACTTTATTCCTTTTCATCAACACTCTTTTCTTAACTTACAACCATTTCCACATTTCACATCGATACTTACTTCTCTGCACTAAGATATTCAATTTGATTTTCGTTCGAGGCTCATAATAATAATAATAATAATAATTTGGGGGTTAAATATAAATATGTTTTTGTCTTTAATTTTTAATAAATTTTGGAATTAGTTTATTTTAAAATTTTTGACCAATTTAGTCATTCATTTTTTAAAATACGTAGATTTAGTTTTTTTAATCAAATTTTGTTAAGTTTATTTGGCATTTCAAACACGTTTCATAATAATATTTGACTTAATATTAAAACAAAAATATATCAAACAAAATTTGATTAAAAGGATTAAATCTACGTATTTTGAAAAATGAATGACTAAATTGATCCAAAGTTTCGAAATAAACTAATTCCAAAATTTACTAAAAATTAAGAGACAAAAATATATTTAATCCTAATAATTTGTATTCGAATGACAGTCTATCATAAATTTTTCCTTTTTAGATTATCGATCATATTGAAATTGATAGAACTTTTTTATTTCATTTATAATTTGTACGTTGCAATGGGAAAATTTTTTCATGAAGTGAAAGATAAAGCAGCTAACCCCCCTTGGAAAGTAGTTAATGATGAAGCTTTTGTATAAAGATTGTGGTAGTACTTGTCTTGGAGGGTCCATTATTCACAGCTTTTGTGGGTCCTATTTCAAGAAAGAACGGTTTAACTTGGAGCTTTAATGCTGCCACTATTTCACCCTTTTAAGACTTTCACAATCAAAAGATATATATCTTTTTTCAATTGCAGTTTATACTTTCCTTCAGCTGTTTTATTTTTTCAGAAGCGAATGAAAAAATAATATGTTTAGGAGTCCAAGAAGAGGGAACGAGGAACTAGAGTCCAATAAAACGTAATTAATGAAATAAAATTAGCATATTATAATTTTTCTATTTGCCACTATATAATAGAAGTGGATTTTTCACACATATAAAATGTCTCACACCAAAAAAAATAAAAATATAAAGGCATAAATGATATTACAAAAATGTTTTATGTTACAATGTTTTGCTATATGCACTCAACGACAAAAACATTAAAATGGTGTAATTTTAACTTTGAAACTGCAAAATTGATATATAATTTTGAAATTGTGCCGATTTAATACGATTTTAGTTGATTGTAATTTTTTTTTCTAATTTTAATTATAATTGTGTTAATTTGGTACAACTTGAATGTATCAAAACTGATCGTATAAAATTGTCACGATTTCAAAATTAAACTTTTTTTTTTTATTTTGAAAATAAAATTGGCCATTTTAGTGCTTTTGTACTCAACTCTAAGGAGGCATTGATTTTAAGTTATTTGCTTTCTCTGTAGAAAGCTTTTGCCTTAAATTTAATTTTTTTTAAACTTGTCAAAAACATAAAACTAGCAACTTTAAGATAACAAGAAAATAAACAGCTCCCAAAATTACACATGAAAAGTGTATTAACACTGAAAATGTTTATGAAAGTTAGGAGGGAGCGCGTTGCTTTGTGAAATGGATGCATAACTTTTGTCCTAGTATATACTTGATTTAAAGTATATAGTAATTCGGTTCCCCGGTATAAAATAAAATTTGAATTCTCTACTGAATTTTTATCTTTTTAATTTCCAAGATTAATCTTGTCTAAAAATACCGTGGTTAATTCAGTAAATATAATATATATGTTGACGGATTTAAATCTGTTCAAACTCATTCAATGAAGAAATTAAAAGTTAGTTGCTGATATATATATATATATATATATATATATATATATATATATATATATATATATATTTTGACTTGTTTACATGTTTAAACATTTGATTGATAGGTCTGAAAGCTCATAAACCATAATTAATTTAATTAACCTTAACGATGATTTATGTTGTGTTTGATCCGAAAGGGAGAAAGTTTGTGGCGTGATGAGGTATGGTAAGTGTTTAGTGTTTAGGTAAAGATGTAATGTATTTAGGTGTGGAAGGAAGAAAAGTAAAACGAAAAGGCAAGGAGGTTTAGGGAAGCTTGACGCAGAAGCTTGACATGGTATGTATGCATGGATGTATGGCATTTAAGAGAGAGCGATAGAGATATTAAGTGTAACCCACAAGAGGCTGTTTTACACACAAACCACAGGACACGCAAAGATAAAAAGGCGAGGATCATAGGAAGCAAAAGCCCTCTCTCACTCTCCTAAACTCTTCCACGTTCCCCAAGGAAAGTAGCCATCGAACAAACAAGAATAGAACAACTCTGTTGGGAAAGCCACAAAGGCATCATCATCATCATCACCATAGAGATGAGAGTTCCCTCATCCCAACAGCCCAACACCCATTCTCCCAACCCAAACCTCCTCCTCCACACCCTCCCCACCGCCGCCACCACCACCACCAACCCCACCTTCACCTACGAACCCACCTCCGTCCTCGACCTCTGCCGCAGCCCCAGTCCCGAAAAGAAACCAACTGTCCCCAAGCCAGAATCCCAACACAACACCACCGCCACCACAACCAATACCAACAACACCCTAGACCTGGACGATCATGTCTTGCCAAATTCCGATTGGTGGGAGTCCATCATGAAGGACTTAGCCTTACCCGAAGATTCTCCCACAACCCTCTCCAAGCCTAACAACATCAACCCATGCATCCCTGACTTTCCACCTTCTCATGACCCACCCTTTGATCACCCCCCAGACTTCACCTCGCTTTCAGAAATTTACAACCAAAACCTCCCCTACAACTACACCACCACCAACGCTTTGGACCATTCCTTCCACGACCTCAACCACCACCACCACAACCCCACCAACAACGTCAACAACTGGGACTTCATCGAAGAGCTTATCCGCGCCGCCGATTGCTTCGACAGCAGTCACTTCCAACTCGCTCAGGCCATACTCGAACGCCTCAACAACCGCCTCATTCGCTCACCCATGGCCAAGCCGCTCCACCGAGCCGCCTTTCACTTCAAAGACGCTCTCCATTCCATTCTCTCCGGTCCCAACCGTGCCGCTTCCAACCGCCTCTCCTCCATGGCCGAGATTGTTCAAACCATCAAAACATTCAAGGCCTTCTCGGGAATCTCTCCCATCCCAATGTTCTCTATCTTCACCACCAACCAGGCCTTGCTAGAAACCCTAAACGGATCCTCCTTCGTGCACGTCATCGATTTCGAAATCGGGCTCGGGATCCAATACGCCTCGCTCATGAAAGAGATCGCGGAGAAGGCCGCCGGCGCTACGCTGCTCCTCCGGATCACGGCCGTCGTGCCGGAGGATTACGCCGTGGAAAGCCGCCTCGTCCGCGAGAATCTCAACCAATTTGCGCATGACCTCGGGATCCGCGTTCAGGTGGACTTCGTCCCGCTGAGGACCTTCGAGACGGTGTCATTCAAGGCGGTAAGGTTTGTCGACGGCGAGAAGATCGCGGTGCTGCTGTCGCCGGCGATATTTTGCCGCCTCGGTTCCGGCGGCGCCAGCGTCGGCGCGTTCCTCGCCGACGTGAGGAGGATGGCGCCCGGAGTGGTGGTGTTCGTGGACGGCGAGGGGTGGACGGAGGCTACCGCTGCGGCGTCTTTTCGGCGCGGCGTGGTGAACAGCTTGGAATTTTACTCGATGATGCTGGACTCGCTGGATGCGTCTGTGGCGGCGGGGGGAGGCGGAGAGTGGGTGAGGAGGATCGAGATGCTTCTGCTGCGGCCGAAGATCTTCGCAGCGGTGGAAAGCGCAAGGAAGAGGTCACCACCGTGGAGGGAGGCATTTTACGGCGCGGGAATGAGGCCGGTGCAGCTGAGTCAGTTCGCCGATTATCAAGCGGAGTGTTTGCTGGCGAAGGTGCAAATCAGAGGGTTCCACGTGGAAAAACGGCATGCGGAATTGGTGCTCTGCTGGCACGAACGAGCCATGGTTGCCACGTCAGCGTGGCGGTGCTAGAATAATAATATAGTATACGAGAGAAGTAAAATAATCCAACGACACCAAAACCTTATTTTACCTGTTTTAGAATGTGAACTTTTTTGTGAAGTTCACTTTGACAAAGATTGTAGTTTAACTGTAATTTAGTTTATTATGAAAAGTTTAAAATGTAAAAAAAGAAAAACCTGGAAGGTACATAAACTTGTATTTTTTCCAGACTTTTTTGCTTTATGTAATGTAGATAAATTGTGGGGGTGTCTGTATTCAATTTGTTTGAGAAGAGTTAGCATGATGTAACGCTCTTTTGATTCAAAGTATTTGGAAATGAATAGTTCTATCTTTATGGTTTATGGTGTGGAATATTTTGGTAGAAAAGTCAGAGATAAATTTCAGCACACACGTGCATGGTGATAATAGGCATATTCAGTGAAGAATACTAGTTTAGGCCTCTTGATGAATAGGGTTTTTCTGCAGATGCTGAATTTGTGATTTTGTTATGAATGGTATGTATGTGATAAGCTCTGAAAAGCAACTGCGACGGTTGTTGGAGGCGACATGATCACATGGAGATGTAATGTATATGTTTGTGGATGAGAACATTCTATGGCACATCAATGCAAAAGGAAGAAAAACAAGCACCAACGATTTGTGATAGACTGGGAGTAGTCCCGTAGTACTGTGTTTTCTGATTAGGTCATTACCATCACTTCCAGACGAAGCTTTTGAAACCTAAGATTTTAGTTTTACTTCATCGCAAGTATTCCGATACATGATAGAACTTGAGAAAGCAGGAGTATTGGCACAACGATTCTTGCGGATCTACCCTATGCCAAGAATAAAACATGTTTTTATTATCCTAATTATAGGAACTATAAATTTGATTTTAAATATGAAAGATAAAAACAATCTGAAATCATATTTGGGAGATTAAAAAAATTGTAATTTTATTTTGTCTTCAATCTTTCTGTGATGTTAAAAAAACTGGTGTAAAATCCAAAATGAATAAATATTTTTAATGAATATGCATGTAGATATCAGCTAAACATATTTTAATTAATTAATGGAACATGGAAGATTTGTTAGGATCAAGCAACAATAAAACATGAGTCCAATCACATAAGACATTGACATTATTTTTAATCCAAAACTTTAAGATAATGAGTTTATGGGTCGTTATCCTTATATAGTGTTCTACTTTCTCATTTCTACCTAATGTCTCACACTTGTATTCCTAACATCACTATTAGGAAATCCAAGTGTTGGATAACACTTTACCACTTTTAGAAACTAATTTATTTGCAAATTTTTGAAAACAAATCAAGAAATCAAAATAATATTATTGACTAACATCCCATTTTAATTGTATGAACTACTAAAACAAAGCATTCCATTACAAATATTCAAAAATCCAAGATATTTCTTATGTTAGTATAGTTATCCCAAAGATAGGACTATAATAATATAAGACATATACATCTTTAACTTCTATTTTGTGATTCTATTTCAACACTATAACTAACATGAAGTAATATTCTCTCTCAACTCAAACAACAAACTAAAATATTTTTTAAGATGTATCCTACACTTGCATCTTCATCTACTTATATCGATAATATGATAATTGTAAAAAAAAAAGAGAGTCAACCACATACAAGACAAACAAACACAAAAAGTATGCTAATTTGCAAAAAGAAACATCATATATGAATGAAACACGTCATATCACAATACAATGCATTCCAAACAATCACATAAATATAAATCATACAATTAAAGACTCTTCTAGACTTAATTATCCTGATGCATGCATTGATATCAGATTCACTTTAGACATGTACTTATATGGTGATCTCTATTGCTCTGTAGAGTTATTGCTAATGAGTTTCACCCTACCATACCACTCACAAGGTTAATTCCTTTCGCGTCTTAGGTCAAGGAAAAAATCCTAGACTAGGATCTTCTGCTACTCTTACCACATAACTCATTTTACTATATATGAGTGTGAATACTTATTAGAGTGTCAGGATATCTCCTTACTTGAATTCATACATAAATGCATACGGTAAAAAAACATACATAAAAATGATTTGCTTCATGAAATCTCGTACATCCTTAACACTTCTTATATACATCACTCAACCAATTATCCAATATGATAACTAAAACATCCAAAAATCATGAAACATTCCAAACAAAAGTACATTCTTTTATGTCAAGATCAAACCAAAACCACAAGTAGGTATATAATAGCCCACCAACATATAAAGTATAGAAAAAGTTCTACACAAAAAAGAGATCGGAAAAAAAAATGGAGCATTCGTATTAAGCAGACTTTTTTAACTACAAATATCAAATCAAAATCCCAACAGTCAAAATAAATAATGATATATCTAGAACTTTCTATCAACATTTAGTTCAATCCAACAATTAATGAAGTATGAATCCCAATTCTCCCGAGATGATTTAGACAGGAAAATCCAACTTGTCCAACAGGAGGATTGGTCGTCCAATGAGAAAACCTCTCTACCAAAATTGATTTTGACACTTGCTCAGCGAGTATTTGCTCGCCTAACGAAGACTGTTTGATGAATAAGCCAATTTTACTACAATTTGACAACACCAAATGACTTAAAACCCAATTTCAAGAATCATACATGTTTCAAAGGTAAACAAATCAATCTAACCAGAATGATCACATTCACCGAATATATCATAGAAAACCCCAAATTTTATAATACACCAAAACCCTAAAGTATATTAATTTCATAAAATTGAAGATCATATATACCCCAATTCAATTCTTCACAAAAATGAAACATGTAAGACTAATGAATTAGTTTCCCCACCTCAATTGCTATAAACATTCCTATAGTTAAGATTTCATACTCACTTGGCTGTTGTTGGCTCTACATAAAAAGTTTAGTGTTCAATGAATAGACCAAAATATTCTCCCTCCACTTCTTTTGAGGTTGGACGCACTAGAAAGCCCTCTTTTTATTCCAAACTTGGCAATGGGGCCTCTTTGACCCAAATGTGAGAGTCCTTTCGCTTTTGATGTAAGTCTTCATATGTTCATTGGACTCCTGCGCTTTGCTTCCTCATTCTGTTATAGGTCATTCATTGTATTCATAATTTACTACAATGAAAACAATATATCATAAAAATAATATCGATAAGTAACATTCTAAATAATTGTTCTTGTTATAAATTGAAAATAATGTCAACTAACACCAATTGAGAAGAAACTTTATCAGTGTTAGTTGACAAAAATTTGACTGAAAATTAAAATAAATTAAGATCGTTTAAAAATAATAGTTAATATTGATATATTTTTAATCATTAACAATTATTTAAATAATTTATTGCATTTAATGGTAATTAAAAAAATTACCGAGTTTAAATTTTCTTTGTTCTATCAAAACTTATAAAAAGAAACAATTTAAAATAAAACAACATAAATTTAAATTTAATGTATTTAAATAATTTTAAAATTATGAAATTCTTGTTCCATTATTAGAAGTAACTATGGCAAAGTTAGTAACCATTTTGAGTGATTGGTCGATTATGGTGCACTGATACTTCAATTTGGGTTACATATTCATGTGTGACACATATCTGTGTATGATATTTTATAATACTTTACTGATACTTATCGATAAAGTATCCAATCTACAAAGTAAAGTATTTTTATGATGAAAATAATTTATAATTTTTTATGTTGACAACATTAAATATATTTGATTTTAATTTGGATTCACATAGTACCAATCACATATTTACCATGTTTTTAAGAATTATCGTACATTTTTTAATATGTATATATCACATGTTGTATCATATTATTTTTAAAATAAATATATCGACATATCAAATATGTGTCATATCCATGAATCATAGTGAATGTAGGTTTGTATTCTTGTTAGAGAGAGCATATAGAGGAAAATTTGAAGAATCAAATTTGGTGGATATAATCATATTTTTACTTGTATCTACTGTATTGTATACATTGTCATTCACCAACTATATATCCTTTAAGACATCAAAAGCAATGTGTCTTTCTAGTTTGGCTAGGAGTAGCTCCCGGCTTATATCTCTCTCCCTCTTTATGTTTGTAAATATTTCTTCTTTTATGTATATATAGATCGGATACTCCAAGTGTCAAGTAATATAATATTCTTTTTCTTTGAGAATAAAACTTTGATGCTTTAAACGTGGAAATCTTGAGTAGAAAATGTCTTCAATTTGTGGCTGAGAAATGAAGGGCATTTAAAAAATACCTCACCAAGAACACATATATGGGATAAAGATGGACACATTTCCTTCTCGAAAAGGGTTTCTTGTGAGGTCATATAGGACCTTACCACTGTTGCCTTTCATAAATGTAATATGAGAATTCAATAATGATATATTTACAATTAATATTATAATATAATCACTTTATAAACATTTATTTAGTTATTTTGTAAAATACCATATTGCTAATTCAAATGTTATTATTATATTACCATAAAAAAATTATTATAGTTGATTGTATATTGAAAACAAATTCTTTAAACCATATTTGTTATGAGAATTAGAGTTTACTTAATTATTCCTCCCTATACTTTTTATCTATTACTTTCCTAACCCACGAATCAATTATTTTTCCTGCTCGGTTTGAGATGCTCTGGCTTTTAAGGCATAAGAAAAAAATACATTTAAATTTATAATATTATAAGATTAAATGCTATCAATGGGGTAACTTATAGGGCTTTGCTATAAAATTTCTATAGAAAAATTCCCACCTTTCCAAAATATGTTTTTGTTAACTTTATTTTACACTCCACTTCATAACTAAAACATATTTTTTATATGTGTAAAATATTATTCAGATATATATAAAAAATTATGTTATTTTATATATTTCGACAAAGAAAAATAACGGTTTATATATTAATAATTTTTCAACATATATGCAATAACCATTTTATCTCAACAAATGTTTGCATTAGTATATCTCGGCAAAATCCGGTCGAAATATGAAAACGAAAGCTTATTTTCATTGTCCCGTGGAACGTCAAACACATTTGTGAAAAGATGTTGGTTTAAATAGCCATTTTCGGGGTACTAATAGCAATGTCCTAACTTTTATTATCGTAATTGGGCTTGAATTTTTGTTATCCGTGGACCTATCTTCAATCAAATAGCTGCATGGACTTAGGAAACGAACGGTGTCACTCTTAAACAAAACTCCAGATTTTCGTATACCTATATATAAAAAAAAATGCTCGCATATTAATATTATGTCATAAAAGCGTAATCAAGTACGCTTTTAATTAAGCTTTAGATAGGTTTGGTTGATGACGTAAAAGAAGAGCATTAATATTTGATTAAAGTTTTATCAAAATTTAATTTTAGTAGCACTAATGTCTATTAATACATTTCAGTTATAATTCTTGAATTACTCTATAATTGGATCACTGCACCAGTTTAGTTAGTACTGATATCTTCACACTCAGTGAAGTCCTATAAACTGTTAAATCTCAGCATTTTTATCTTGCTTTTAAAAAATGTATACTTTTCTATGCATCATTATATATTTTTGTTGGAAATCGGTAATCAATTAAAAATATTACCGTCTTTATCTTCAAAACTCATCCATTAACATAAAAATTAAATTAAATTAATATAAAAATTAAATTAAATTAAGGAATGAAAGAATATAACATAGAAATCCAAAATTGGAAAAAATCATGACCGTTGTCTAATGACAACCAAAGAATAACTATGTGAAAATTTATATATAGACTACCTTTCCTTTGATCCCAAATACACATACACTCTCCAAAGTAAAAATTTAACCAAACTTTACAACACTCTACTACTATAATGAAAGTCAAATACAAACTCAATGGTTTTGACGGAAGTAAAAAACAACATGGACCTAGAGTCCATTATATAGTCACAAATATTCACTCTCTTACTTATTCTAAAAGATATGAAACTTTACAAAATGCATATTTTCATCACACTCAACAAATTTTGATATCCACAACAAAAAATACCTCAACGGAATATAATCGCACAAAATAGTGGCTCTGATACCACTCTTGGGTATCACAGTGGTATCAGAGTAATAAAATAAGTATTCACAACTATAATAAAAGATAAAAATGAAAGGAACAAAAAAGATAATAGGCAAATAATGTAATTTTATTAAAGAAACAAAAATTACATACCATTCTATCTCGTTTCAAGGAAAAAATAATGACAACTTCTATTTCTCTTAATTCTTCTATCAAGCAAAGCAATGGGAATAAAATGGGAGATACTTTGAGATGATTTCCTAAAATACACTAATTCTTTTTATAACACGAAAAGTAAATTTCAAGATAAGTTTCCACTAAAGTGAGACTTCTTTTCTGACACTCTTGTCTATTTGTCATCTTATTGTGTATAGGCTTATAAAATCTAGGGACTCATCATTTTCATGTTTCTTAACTATTATTTTTCTCTCCTTTGTACTCTTCTTTACAAGACATCCTGTATTAATTCACAAATTTAATCTTTAGAGGTGATTTTTTAATCCTTTTTTGTAATTTATTTGGTATCTTGAATTTTATTGAGCAAGATTTGTGCTTGATGCATAAGTTGGACTAAACATGTTTCAGGGTACAACTTTAAATGTATCTCATACTCTAGTCAATTGGTCTTTTTCTTTTTCATGTTCATAGTTCTTTATCTTGTATCTGAATCTTTTTTTTTTTATTTATGTTAGTTCTTAGTTTTTTTTAGTGAGGGAGTTCAACTCAGAATCTCTTTCACCCTTCTAAATTCATCAAATTTTGTTTTTTTAAATTGTTAAGAGAGAGATCGAACTCTAGACCTTAAGCATGGGATCACATCGTAGACTTTCTAAACATGTGTATATATTTGGTTGAAAATTAAATAGAAATATAATGATTAGTCCCACAATAATATCTATGTAAATCCAATTGTTTTTATTTATTTGTACTTACATTCTTTCTTTCGTTCTGTGATTCATATCTTGTTTGAAACAGCGATTATAATGAAACTAAGAAAAATATGTTAGAATTAATAAATAAATAAATTTAATTAGGTGAGGTGACTCTTATAAAATTTAATAATGAGTTCAAATTTAATAAATTATAAAAATTTACTAATTATTATAAGAATTTATAATTAAATAATTACTATAATAGTGAACACGTTGGTTAATAAAAGGTTACCCCGATTTGGTCTATTAGCATGAAAATTTTCTTATTGTTAACCATTGGAAAGTGTAAAAAGGAAAAAAATAGAGTCGAAAAAGGAGATCTAGAATAAAAAAACTAGAGAACGTACTCTTTTTAGATGACTGATGAATTAATATTAATATTTTTATTATGAAATATACGTAAGAATCATAGATATTTTAAGATCCTGTGAATTATGGAATATATAAAAACTTCATAAAATTACAAATTCACGCCTAATGCCTGCAACGACTTGAAGATTTCATGTTGAGTTGAAAATCACATGTGAATGTTAGAAATATTTTAATATAATTTAAAAAAATAAATAATTAAAATAAAAAATTTAGTGTTACTGAAGTTTTTATAGATCTTTAATTTATGGATTAATGTTTTTTTATGACTAACGGCTATATTTTTATTACTATTTACTCATTTGTCTCCTTTTACTATCTATAAATACCACCTAGGTGCATGGGAAAGAATACAACAACAACAAAGATAACAAACATTAGAGTTTTCTCTGAAATGTTCTTCTTTTCTTCTCTATATTATCTTTAAGACAATGGTGATGGTGTTCATAAGGTTCGGATATCCTTCGCTGCACTCGATCGATCTGACGGGTTGTTGTATCTTGGGAGAGAAACGCATATGATTTGAAACACATATGAGTGTGTATTTGTTTAGTTCTGTGCAGTAGGGGCGTTTTCTCTCTAAGGATAGCGCTATGCGTGCCTCAACCCAGAATATTTCTACTTCTTACCTTTTATCTGTTATTTATTATTGTTATTATAATTGTTGATCTCTGATTAATATTAATTGTTTTATATATTGTCTTAGTATTATTATTGATTTAATAATTATTATTATATTATTTCATATTTATATTATTATTAATATTATCTGAGTAATCATTTTTTCTAACATTCTTAGAGAGAAAAGTCTATTATCTTATTATTTATATTTTTTGATGACTAATCTGTATTCATTTCCACAATTAAAAACAATATAATGTTGAAGACTGCAAAACACATTTTGTGAACTAATGTGTTTCTTATGGTTATAATTACATCAGTTTCAACTAAGCCTAAAATCTTATGTGTATAATTGTTTCTATTTCTATTGGTAACAATAAATGAAATTATGGATAAATGAATTTCCTGCTCATTGAATTTTTTTTGTGTGATATCTATAGCTAATGTTTTTGTTGTTATATTAATTTATGCTTTAATATTGTCTATTCTTACCATTGATAAAGATGTTATATATCATGTTATATATTGAGAAATTTTGGTTAGAGACCATTCAAATTATAAAATTTTGAGGTACAAAATTAATTAAATAGAGAAGTGATGATACATATCTTTATAAATGAGTGTTTTTGTGTGAAACTCATGGTATTATTCATTAAGTAACATCTTTATATAGTGTATGATGTTAATATAATGGTGCAGTGAAAGAAAGAAAGAAAAAAAATGCTTTGATATGGTAAATGTCATTCTACAAGTTGTAGCTTGTGTAACATTATATTGGTGAAATTTTATATCTTGCTTACCATATTTTGAACACAAAAGATTGTGATAAAACTTTTTATGAGTTATGATCACTACGCCAAAATTGTCAATAGACAGCGTTTTTTATATTAATAGATAGCGTTTTTTAAGCGCTGTCTATTGGAGCGGTGTCTATTAATAGATAGCGCTTGTAAAAAAGCGCTGTCTAATGACACCTTATACACAGCGCTTGTTTAGACAAGCGCTATCTATATAATTTCTAACAGATAACGTTTTCTACAAAAAGTGTTATCTATCGGGGCTGTTATAGACAACACTTGATTCAACAAGCGCTATCTATAAGAGCACTTTTCCATTAATAGATAGCGCTTTATTAATGGGAGGCGTTTTTAAATTCATCAATAGATGACGTTTTTTGAAACAAGCCCTCTGTATTGGTTTGATTTTTTATTTATTTATAATTATTTAACTTTTGTTCATTCCTTCTCATTATAATGTTACCTGTAGAAAAAATTTATGACAGCTATAACAACTAATAAAAAACTAACCAAATGTGATTCAGATTATAGAGTAACTAAAATGAAGGAGAATTGAAAA
>Ga0214543_1000631_pt1 | contig 61054 bp, 30 predicted proteins | sample CNSS2metaG_FD_160094 | JGI IMG/M metagenome (GOLD analysis project Ga0214543, IMG submission 160094) | Root nodule microbial communities from cowpea collected in UCLA plant growth center, Los Angeles, California, USA - CNSS2 | ecosystem: Host-associated > Plants > Roots > Nodule | place: USA...
ATATATATATATATATATATATATGAGTTTAAACATGAATCATCGCTATTACAATAAAGAAAGCCCTTGGAAAAGGGTGTAATATATTTAAAGTTTTTTTTCCAAATTTTGTGTTGCTCCTCTTGGATGACATTAATGATTATTGTTTATGATAGGTGTCATTCTGGGCCTAGCTAAGGTGAATTTAGTTATAAGATTGAATATATAGAGCGAGAATCAAATTAATTGAATACGACACGTAAACAGTATTTGATGTACCGGTATCATTTAAATCAGCCGCACAAGTATAATTAACAAAACATAGATTCCACCTAAAAAAATAATAATAAAATATAACAAAATAGAAAAGTGTGATTACCATAGCATTATTTTTTTGTCTCACTGTAAAATAGTTCATCATTCCTTTAGAACTATAGGAAAAGGGCAATTCCAATAAACAATAATTGTAGTAGTACTACGTAGAAGATCTAACGCAGAATAGTAGTCTTTTATTGTTGTTAGGTAGTTGGTATAATATAAATGCAGCTGTTTAATTTTATTTTGATAATGAGTTGTGCAGCTGTTCTAGGACCACAATTCGAAAGTACTTGTGTGTCATCACTACTTGACCAATAACACGCGATTAATTAAAGCCACTTAATTAATTATTTAGGCCATGCATGCATATATAACACGTTTATTTACCGATCTATAATCATAGATGTCATTAGTTTCATCTAGAAACAAGACTATTTTTAGGGCAACACTTATACACTATCACATATAAACTCCAACATTTATGGAACAACAACACCAACTATATATATATATCTTGAGTACATAGGTTTTGTCCCCATTTTTAAGGTAAATGTCTGAATGATGGTGCGTGTAAACAAATCCACATTAACAAAACGATTTAAAAAAAAAAAAAAAATATTCCACAAACTCAACCAAATCCTTACCACCCACATACCCCAATTTCAATATTCGGCTTGTTGCCATTCAACAAAAGTTCCCAGAAGAGTCAGAAGCAAGAAAAAAGAAAAAAGAAAAAGTGGAGGAATAAAAAACAGGTAGATGATGGTGAGAGACTAAGACATGTTGGTAGTTCTCACGACCAGGTTACGTGCATGCTATGGGATTTCGATTTCACAAAAAGAATGAATTGGAAGAATAATGATGATGATGTCGTACCATAAATAGGGCAATCGTAGGAAGCAATCACTTGTGAGTGTGATTGGAACAGAGGAAGGTCTTGGGAGGCTTAACGGCGAGTTTATTATTCTTCTTGGAGGATGCACCGCCGTAACTCTTCTTGTGAAAGTCGACGAAGAGAACGAGGAGAGAGGCGTAGAAGACGACGTTGAAGGTCCAACCCCAGACGCCGGAGCAGCCGGAACCGGTGAAGTGGTAGTAGAGCATGACGGCGAGGACGAGGAAGCTGGAGTAGAACTGCAAGATCTGAACGTTGGTGACGATCTTCTTCCAGCGGGGGCGAACGCCGAGTGCGCAGGATAAGTAGTAGGCGTACATTAGAACATGGACGGAGGCGTTGGTGAAGAGGACGGCGGGGAAGAGGGTCTGGGAGGTTTGGAGCCAGATGTAGCACATGATGACGACGGTGGAGTGGTGGTAGACGTGGAGGAAGGTGAGGCGTTGGATGGAGTTGCTGAGGATGATGAGGAGGGTGTCGGCGAACTCGAGGATCTTGGAGAGGTAGAAGATGTAGGCCCAGAAGAAGAGAGGCCCGGTGGGCTTGGTGTGGGGGGGGAAGCAGACGATCCAGTGGAGGTGAGGTGCATGGTAGAGGGTGGAGAGGAGGCAGCCGAGGGCCATGGTGAAGGAGAGGAGGAGGAGGAAGATGTTGTGGAGGGCTGAGATTGTTTTGATGAACTGTGGGGATATGGAGGGTGAGGATATGATCCTGTGTGGGAGAATGAAGGTGGAGAAAAGGTAAGAGAGAATGGTGAAGAAGAGAAAGTGTGGTGAGGATCCAAGGGTTTTACCTGGTGTCCATGAGAAGTTTCTTATGGTTGGATGGTTCACTAACCAGTACTCCAAATCCAACCCTGATGATAACATTTTTTCTCAAACTCAACAACCTCAACAACACAACACTACACAACACAACACAAAAAACAACCTAGTATTGTGCTGCTGGGGAAGAGAGAGAGAGATCTTGAAATGTTAGAGGAGGAAAAATGCAAGCTTGAACTTATTTGATGTATGGCAGTGTGAGAGGGGTGGGCTCAAATTCTATAAGTAATGAATAGTGATCATATACAGCTGGTAAGTGTGTGAGTGTGTGAGTGTGAGTGTATTATTAGTGAGAGAGAAAATCCATTATTTCATATAAGGTGTTAAAGTTGCTCAATAAATGTGGCAATCTGAGCACAGGCAAATGCATGGCCTCTACAGTGACTCATGCTGCATGAGATCTTGACCATTCAAAAATAATAATAATATTTTATTTTAAATTCAAATTTAAAAAAAAAAAAAAACAAGAAAAGGTGAGATTTTAACACTTGGAATGATGTCCAAGTGTTTTCCAGACATGAGACCTTCTCTAATCACTACTCACTGCAGCCAGTGTGACAGTGAAGCTTCATACCAATGCCATGTGGCCATTTCATTTCACCTTTTTCAGCCTATGTTCTGCTTTTTGTTTAGTTATGCCAAATTTCTATATATTTATTTTCTTTAAAGTAAACAATATCTATACTTTTTTATGAACTAATTAAACTCTCACAACCATTTACTATATTTTAAAAGGCAAAGAAGCATTTTCATTACATATCTCCATAATCTTCGGATTTTTTGGTTTGAGTTGATTAACGTATTGTGACATAGTTAGTGTTTTCGATTACAGAAAGAAAACACAAGAGTTAGTGTTTTTGATTGAATAATAGGAATAAATAAGGTTCGTGATAGTGTGTGTATAATTTAGTTTGTTGCAGAAAGCAGAAAGGAATTTAAATTTGAAATGTTGATCTGGATCTACCAACTAACAACATTGATTATTTTGTGAATAGAAAAGGGGACGTGGATGAAAATGGGGCACTGCAGAGGGTAGGTGCCCCCCTTTATGTTTTTGAAAGGGACACACAGTGTATTTAGTGAATATTAGTACTAGTGGGTTCCTAAGAATATCAATTTTTTTGATGTAGTAATGCAGAAAAAATAGTGTTATGGGAAAGTTTAGAAAAATTTGTAGTATGAATCACTGCAGATGAAAATGGTTTTATGGTACTTTTGTCTTGAACTAGCATAAAGAAACGTTTGAAAAGATGGAATGGTGTATGAAATAACCAAAATAGAGGGTTACAGAGGAAAGACACAGTTACAGAAACGAAGCAGAGAAGAGAAGAGAAGAAAAGAAAAGAGAAGAATCTTTGATGAGTTTGTGTGTTGGTAGGGTTCTCCAACGATAACATTAACTGCTGACCCAACCCCTAACCCTAATTCTCCCAACTCTTTGGTATATATAAAATAGACAAATTTAATAGGAATAGGAATATATGATCCTAAAATCACAATGCCAATCAAACTCAAACACCAAATTTAGGTTTGCTTTTATTTAATTTAGCATTCATAAATCAAACTGAATATGACATTTTATGTTTCTTGAAACATATATAGTAAACATCCTCACCATACATTTGTAGGATTCATGTATCACATCCAAAACAAAACATTAGTAATAGAGAAAAATATAAATTTGTTATATATATACACTAGCGTACACACAGGCGCGACAGCGCCTGTGTATACGCATTTTTTAAACAGGTGTGATATTATATAAGTATGTGATGATATTATAATGTTATTAAGTTAATATATAAAATAAAATTATATTTATTAAAAATTAAAAATAAAGTGAAATATATCAAAAAAAGACGAGAGAATAACTGTTGATAAATAAAAAAAAATAGAGATAAATAATTTTATAAAAAACTTGTAAAAATAACGGTCAATTTTAAAAAATTTAATAAATAATTATATTTTAAGAGTAAAATTGGAATTTTAAAATGTAGACACACTAAAACGGAAAACCTCTTTATATATTATCATATTTCATTCTAAATTTCTATAAACACCATACCTCGTTATATATTAATATATTACAAACATTTTACTTAATTGTGATAAATATATCTATCCATATCTCAACTATACAAAAATATATGCATTATAATATAATAATATAAATTAAATTAAATTGGATGCAATCCCATCGAGTACAAGTATGTAATTTGAATATTTACACATATATACGATGGTAATAATTGATTCAATGATAAATATTCAGTAAATAATCATATCTTTTATTTATTTTAAATAAAATTCTTTTAACTTATTCCCTTAAGTGTCTTAGAAACATTAGATATGGATAGACACTTTCACACAAGAGAAAATTTATTTATACGAAAAAGATATATATGTGTGTGAATTGAGCACTATTGATTCTCATTTTGAGTATCATGAGATAATTTAAAAGAGAAATATAGGTTGACACCCATATTTGACCACTTTTTTTACCACCTTCATAGGTTACAAGTTAATTTGTCTTGGGTTACAAGTTAATTTTAAGGTGGTAAAAAAAGTGGTTAAATGTGGGTGTCAACCTATCATTTCTCAATTTAAAATGTCCAATTTTTTTTAACTCAAATTGCGAAAAGAACCAAATAAAACACAAATTGCGAAAATGAGGATCATTCTAAACATTCGGTAAAAATGAGGACCAATTTAAACATTATGTGAAAATGAGGATCATTCGCAACAAACACTACGAAAATGAGTACTAAAAAGATATTTAAGCCTAAATATAAACATATACATGCTTTTATTGACATAGGCCGGTATTTATATATAATGTTAACACGTAAAACTTTTCAAAATCGTTGAAATAAATAATTCTATAGTAAAAATAATAATTAACAACAAATTTAAAATTCATTTATTTTACCTATACTAAATCTCGATTAAATCTATTTTGTATATTGGATTGTAAATACAACATTATTTCCGTACCTCAATAATAACTTATACACTAGTTGAATAAAGCATGTTTTAATAAATTTTAGTTACTATACTCCAGCAATTCCAATAAACTCAACTTAAAAATCAAATATATAAACGGGCACAAGTGTTATGGCGGGATATTATTTTCGTACTCATTCTCATATCCAATTAAAAAATTTAGGGATTCTCTATATTCATACTCATATCCATACCTAGTCAATGCAAGAGTTTTCCGTTAAAACGGGAACGAGTTCAAACAATACTCACCTATATCTATAAATGTTCCTTAACTTTTATATAAAATGTACAAGTACAATAAAATATTAATTATTTAAATATTATCATTTTAATTAAACAATTACTTAATATAATAATTAGTCCATTAATTTGTTTATTAAAAAAAATCTACAAACTTTCTGTATTACAAACTCTGATATGTCCAATTCCTTCCTTATATTGTTCATTACAATTAAGGCTGATATTGCATTGATATTGGAAGGTGTGAGTATAAATATGCACTATGTCAGAAAAAGAAAAAGATTCTCTACACTTCTCTAATATACACTTCCTCTCATTACCACTCACATAGACACCTCTCATCTTTATCTCTATTGGAAAAAACAAACACAAATTAGAAAAGGAAGCAAAAACAAAAAAGTAAAGAGAAAAGGTGAGGAGATATTGAAAATTTTTTAAGGTATGTTACTCTCAATTCTTTCAGCTTTCGATTTAGTTTTTTTCAATTTTCATTCTTCTTTTTAATCATAAAAAATAATTTTTCCCCTTTTTTTATTGTCTGCCTGACCGCTCGCGTCGCATGAAATTAGATTTTTGCTTTTTCTAAAAATATATACAGATGATCTAAAAATAAAGTATAACTTTCTTTGTTTACTCTTATATTTATTTGGTTACTCACGTCGCAATGACATCCACAACTACTCTAAAATAACTTTTAAAAAAATATTAAAAATTTATAAATGATTAAAAAAATAAAAAATAAAAGATTAGAAAAAAAAAGAATTCATTTGAAGTGTTTATCCGGCCGATCGCGTCGCGTGACACTAATTTTAAAATAATACTAAAATTTAAATAAAAAGATTTTCAAAATTATAAAACAAATTAAATCATTTTCAAATAATTTTCCAAATAGATTTTTCAAAAAGAACTACGTAACCCTGATTCTCCATTCACATGGAGATACGTAGGAGCGAGGATTAATCCTCGTCGGACCCAAAAAATCAAAAAAATAGTTTTGTTATTTTTTGTACATTCTTTTATTAATATTTTTGGGGAAAATTAAATATTTTGAAAAAACCACATAACTTTTGTACATTTAATTAAAGGCACTATCTTAGGACGGACATTGTGGGAGTGTTGATACCTTCCTCACGCGTAACCGACTCCCGAACCCAAAATCTGGTTTTTCGCAGACCTTGCTCTTTTTTATGGTTTTTCATAGTTTCCTTTAATAACTATGGTGGTGACTCCAAACTCTATTTTTACAATTTTTTTTTTGTTTGTCGTCTCGTCGCGATTTCGGCTGCGACAATTTTCATATTATCAATCTTCCTTGATTTAAATATTTTATGAAAATAAATAATTAATACAAATACAATAACAATTAAATTCACTATTACAATAAAAATTAAAAATATAAAACAAGACGGGTCTTAGTTAATTTTATTAAAAAATATATTTTTAGATAAAAACTAAAAGAAAAATTATATATTAACATTCATTTGTTGACAACTTCTCTCACAATCTGTAACACTCTCACTTCCTATTTTTTTAATCTTTTTCAATTTTCATGTTAGTTTTATTTGGAAGGAAGCGGGAAGAGAAAAAAAAGTGTGAATGCAAATTGGAAGAGAAAAAAACAGAAAGTGCGAGTGCAAATCGATGAATCAAAGAGCATCTTGTTCGTCTTTTTCAACCGTGCTAATCTTCATCTTAATTGTTCTTCGTCTTCAAATCCTTTTTTTTCTTCTAAAAATCTCTCTTCTTCTTCGTTCTACCGGTGTGGGTTTTCTAAAAATCATATTTTTCTATAAACCCTTCTTCTTCTTCTTCATCCCAATGCTGTGAGTTTTCTAAAAATCATATTTTTCTAAAAACCTTTCTTCTTCTACTTCGTCCCAACTAGGGATGGCAAAAATACCCATGCCCATGGATATCCGCAGATAAAATCCACGACGGATAATTACTACCCGCGGGTATTTATTATCCGCGGATAGCGGGTAGCAGGTATTTTAATACCCGCTTATAAACGGGTCGGATACGGGTATCATACTATCCGTACCCACGGGTACTCGTTACCCGCAAAAAATTAAAATTAAAATTAAATTTATATTTTATTAAGTTAAATTTAATTAAAATTAGAAGTAATAGTATATTTTATTATGTCAAATTTAATTATAATTATAATTTAATTTAATTTAATTTATATTTTATTTTTATAATTTTATATTAAAAAATTTATAAAATACATATTTTTTTTTAAATATTTGCGGGTATCGGGTATCCATGGGTATCCGCGGGTATTTTTTAAGCGGATACCCGACGGGTAAATGGGCGGGTAACAGGCAGATTTTTTTTTTAACGGGTCGGGTTGTGGGTAGGCACTATCCGTGCCCTACCCGACCCGTTGCCATCCCTAGCAACAGTTAGAGTTTTCTCATTGGACATGAATATTTTTTTTCTTCGATAACATCAGTAGTAACACTTTCATGCCTTGAGTTAATGTGATAAAGTTAAATCTTCAAACTCTTATTTCTTCAAGTGATTCCAAATTTGTCCCTCTTTGTGTTTTGGAAAAGGAAAATAAAGAGGGACAAATTTGGACTCACTTGATGGAATAAGAGTATGAAGACTTAACTTTATCACATTAACTCAAGGCATAAAAGTGTCACTACTCACTACTGAATTTATCGAAAAAAGAAAAAAAGTCATGTCATATGAGAAAACCCTCACCGTTGGAACGGAAAGGAAGAAGGGTTTTTAAAAGAATATGATTTTTAGAAGACCCACACCGTTGGAATGAAGAAGAAGAGGGGTTTTTAAAAAAATATGATTTTTAGAAAACCCACACAGGTGGGACAAAGAAGAAGAATAAGAGATTTTTAAGAAAATAAGGTTTTTAGAAGATCCACACCGTTGGGATGAAGAAGAAGAGGGGTTTTTAGAAAAATAGGATTTGAAGAGGAAGAACAACGATTAAGAGAAGATTAGCGTGATTGAAGAAGACGAACAAGATGTTTTGATTCATCAGTTTACACTCACTTTTTGCTTTTTCTCTTCCAATTTGCATTCACATCTTTTGTTGTTTTTTCTCTTTCCGCTTCCTTCCAAAGAGAATCAATGTGAAAATTGAAAAATATTAAAAAAATAGAAAGCGACAGTACCACGTCAGGTTGTGAGAGAAGTTGTCAAACTGAAACGCTCATCAAACTTAACTGTCTCTCTTCACACTTTCTATCACCGAATAAATTCGTTTTATTCCTGTGCTCACTCTCTATGCTTCTTCATCTTCTACCTCTTCTCCCACGCTCCATCCCCTATCAGGTACTCCATAACTCCTCAATTACATACTTCAATTTCTCAATCTCAAAATCCCTCGTATATTCCTCCTCTTCTCAAACATGAATCATTTCTCCAGATCCAACTGCTCGTCGTCGCATCATCTAGGTAAGCAAACGCAATGCATTTTGAGATTCTTTTTTATTTTCAAACTATTTTTCATTCATACATTTGGGACGGAGAAGAAAAAAAGGGGTTTTTAGAAAAATATGATTTTTAGAAAATCCACTCCGTTGGGTTGAAAAAGATGGGCTTTTAGAAAAATATGATTTTTAAAAAACTCACACCGGTGGGACGAAGAAGAGGTTTTTAGAAAAATAAGGGTTTTAAAAAACCTACACCGTAGGGACAAAGAAGAATATACTATTTGATTCATCAGTTTACACTTGCACTTTCTGCTTTTTTATTCCAATTTGCATTCACACCTTTTTTTTTCTCTTCCCACTCCCTTCCAAAGAGAACCAATGTGAAAATTAAAAAATATTAAAAAAATAGAATTGGCCCATAACGAGACTGGTATTCCTTTTTACCCTACTTCAGCAGCTGAGTTAGTCTCGGAAGGTATTGACATTTACTTTCTCTCAATTTACTTCCCCTCTATTGCTTTAATTACTACCATCAAATGATTTCGTTGGTTATATCCAAATACTGATTGTTCTTTTTTGTGATTAGGTGATATTAAAGAACTTTTTGCTAAAGCTTATACAACTGCACCTTCCATCATCTTTATTAATGAGATAGATGCAATCTCTTTTAAAAGAATGGATTTCATGTGTGAGATGGACAGATGAAAATTTATTCAATTAATGACATGCTTAGATGAATTAAATAGGTTTTTTCAAGAGAGCGATGTCCCTGTTATTTTACTTAGAGCGACCAACAAACTTAACATTATTGACTTGGCCACTTCAGACAGAAGGCGGAAGTTCTAGTTGCTTTGATAAAGAAATTCACATTTCTCATCCTGATGAATTTGACAGAAATGAGATTTTGCATTTACTTACATCATATCACAACCTTGACGATTTATTTGACCTTCAAAAAATCATCCGAGTTATAATAGGATTGTCACGACGAATCAGAAATAAAAATTTGTAAAAACAAAGTTTGGAGTCGTCACCATAGTTTATTATGAAAAACTACGGAAAAACAAAAAAAAAAACAAGATCTGCGAAAAATTAGATTTTGGATCCTAAGACGGTACCCTTAATTAGATGTGAAAAAATTATATGGTTTTTAAAAATATTTATTTTTTCCAAAAAAGTAACAATGAAAGGATGTACAGAAAAAAAAAATTTTTTTTTAGGTCCAACAAGGATTAATCATCGTTCCTGCGTATCTCCGCTTACAATGGAGAATTAGGATTACGTAGTTCTTTTTGAACAAACTATTTGAAAAAATATTTGACAAATGATTTAATGGTTTTTAATAATTTTGAAAACTTTTTCATTCAAATTTTTAGTATTATTTTATTATTGGTGTCACGTGACGCGAGCAGCTGGACACACTTTGAAAGTAAATTCTTCTTTTTATCTTTTTAATCTTTTATAATTTTTCATATTCTTAGATTGGTATATCTTTTTTAGCAAAAAAAAGTAATAAAAGTCTAAATGGGCGTTATACAACGCAAGCGGTCAAATCGACACCAAAGAAATGGAAAAAAAATATTTTTTTATGATTTAAAAAACAAAATTTGAAAATTTAAAAAATCAAAAGAAAAAGAAACTAACAATAGCGTACCTTCTATCTTTTTTTTTCTTGTCTCCTTTTATAATATTTTTGTGTTTTTGTTCGAGAGAGATAAAAATGAGATGCGTTTGTGTGCGTGGTAATTAGAGAGAAAGAGAGAGTATAGAGAATGCCTTCTTTTTTCTTTTTTTTTCTACCTCCTTTAATTTTTTTTTTTTGAAATGGAAAATAATAAGAGAAATGTCGAGAATGTTTTTTCGACCCTTTTTCATATGACAAACTACGTATTTATATTCACATATTGCAATCTCAATTAGACCGGTCAAATTAGCTCATTTCTCATGGTTTGACCCTGCCCCACGTGGGTTGAGGCTAGAAAAACCCACAGGACCAAAAAGCCCACAAAGTCCTATGGGTTAGGACTAGCCCATGAGCCTTTGTTTAGAAAAAAAATTCATCCTAAACATAAGAAAAAATAGAAATAATTGAAAAGAAAACACAACAAAACACCATATGCATTTTCACTTTTATTTAGTCTTGTTCCAATTCAACAAAAGTTAACATTTATAGAGTAATACAATGTATAAACAACAAAAATCAGCATTGTTGGACTGAACACAAATTCAATTATAGAACTAAACTAGGCACAACATAATCAATACCATACAAAGCATCTCTTAATTCTAATGGATCAATTTTTCCACTCCTGTCTTTATCATATATCTCAAATATGCCGTGCAAAATTGAAGTAGCACATTCAAAGACAATTACATGGATGAAGATTGATCATAAAACACAATTTATTTAACTCTTTTTGGTTGTAAAAGTAAGACACCATCAAAATTATTCAGTCTCTCTTGCTAATAATGTATTTATCTGGACATTTATACAAAAGGCATACAAAGAAGTAATACCTCCATTAAGGAGTGAAGGTTTCTTTACCCTTTCTGATGTAAAATGGGAAGACGTGAGAGGAGGACCTAATCTAATGAAAGAGGAGTTTAAAAGGCACATCGTAGACCGGATAAAATATCCTGAAGAGTGTAAGGTAGTACTTTTTTTAAATTGCAATTATATTTTTGGATGAATTTTATTTTCTTTCACTAATTTATGTCAGCCTTATCTATGTAAGTATATTTAAATTCTCTTATCAGTTTCATGTTCTTTTTCTAAAACTTTTGATTTTTGTCTTTGCATGATTGAATCTCTCATTGATCATTGTGCATGTATTCATTTAGGTTGTTTCTCCCTGTACCTCCAACAATTTCTTTAATACTCCCAAATTTTACAAAACTACCTAAAATACCCTTTTAACTTTGACTATCTAAACCCCAGAAATAATATTTATGAAAGTCAACTGGTAATATATTTTGAACTCTCGAAGTTGACTTTCAGTAATATATTGACTTTCGGAAGTCATTTTCGGTAATATATTGACTTCTGGTAATATATTTTGACTTTTGGAAGTCGACTTCCAATAATATATTTTGACTTCTGAAAGTCGACTTTTGATAATATATTTTGACTTTCAAAAGTCGACTTTCGATAATATATTAATATTCTAATTTTTTATTTTCTTAAAGCATATTTTAAAAACCAAAATTTTAATATATATATATATATATATATTGTCAATACCGCATTTTGTTAAGGTGAATGCATTTGTTTTGTAAAAAATAATAAAATAAAAAAATATATTTTGATTGATGGTAGGTTTTTTAACTTTAATTCTACCATGAAAAAAAAAAGAAAAAATAAAAAAAAGAAAAAAAAAGAGAAGGAAGAATCTAATATGTTTTTAATTATCATACTATTTTCATGGGCCCAAAGTTTTGTACATACTTTCATTCTCAGTGTTTGTTGTTTACACTCCAACCATGACATATAAGAAAATGACATAAATATATAAATATATATATATATATATATATATATATATATATATATATATATATATATATATCTAAAATTAAGAAAATAATAATAATATCAAACAAAATTTTTATAAAGAACTACGTTATCCCTAATTTTCCAAATGGAAATATGTAGGAGCGAGGTACAATCCTCGTCGGGTAAAAAAATAAAAAAAATATTTTTCTGTTTAATCTTTATTATTTTCATATGTGTTTTTTTTTATTTTGTTTGATTTTTTAAGGGAACAACAAATATTTTAAGCATCAAATTTTATCTTGCACACTTAATTAAAGAGGGAACCGTCTTAAGACGGGCGTTGTGAGATGCTAATACCTTCCCCACATGTAATCGACTCTCGAATCCAATTTGGTTTCGAAGACTATTTTTTTTTAAGATTTTTCTTTAATTTTCCAGAATAAACTATGGTAGCGACTCCCGAACCCAATTGACCATGCCATTTTCAGGTTGATGTTTTAACAAGAGAACGTGGTGGAGGTTATGGGGTTAGTTATTGAATGAAGAGCTGGGTGGGTAAAATAATTAGTAGTCTTTTGTAATGAAATTGTGTAGTCATAATAACAAGATAGAAACATGACAATATGAATATGCAGTTGTTTACTGAATTGGATGAGGCGAGACATGAAAGAAGCAGTGTTTTTTTGATTGGTGCTACAAACAAGTACATTTTGTTAAGATATGTCAAATATTGTATTATCTATAATTTAGGCATTATTATATTTGTGAGCAAATATGTGCAAATCTGTGCACTCATTCCTTTAGTAGATGAGGAATTATAGCACTCTTGTATGTATATATATGGTACATCAGAATTATTCTTTACATCTTTTCTATACATTTTATTCACCATTCTAGTTATTTCACTATACATCACATCATATTTAAGTTAGCTTCTCATTTTTGCAGGTTAAGGGTGATTGATCATGCTTTCATATGGCATGGTCAATTAGGTAAACATATCCATGTCCCTCTTCCGAGTCCTAAAGAGCGAGTTTTGATCTTGAAAGCTTTTATAAGGGATAGGCCAATTGATGTCATGCAAGCATGTCAAAATCTAAGTAGCTCGGATCTTGCTGCACTAGTTTATCTATGATCTTTATTGATGTTCTTACAATGTCTCTTTAGTGCTCATATCATTATATTGTATATGTATGTATATAATATGCTTTTTTGATTATTTTGACACCAAGAGATGCTGATTGTATTGGCTATACAGGTGAATAAAGCGGCAATGGCTGCTACTAAGTAAAGTCTCGCACAAGGTACTAGAATATCCTAATCTATTTGCTAATAATTTATTTATTCTTGCAAGAAGCATCCAACAACATCCAACTTTCATTAACAGGGAACTAGTGTTTCCCAATGTTTTCCTTCTTTCGTTTCAACCGAAAAATTGCAGTAACCATTGTTTTCCTCTTTTTAATGCGTGACTCTTGTGTTTTTACCTGGATTTGGTTTGACATTCAACAATCGTCATTGCTTCTTCTTTTTAATGTCACTCTCCTTCTTCTTCTTCTTCTAAGGTGAGCTTTGTGCGGGAAAATTCCTGCTCCTTTTACCGACGGATAAATTCGTCAGTAAATTTATCAAAAAAAATTAAATTATCGACAAATTTTGAGTTATGTAAGTATCGACAGATTTGACGACAGAAAAATTTGTCGGTAATTCAAATTTGGGCCAGAAATTTCCCACTTCTTTTACCGACGAATTTATCTGTCGATAAAAAATTTTAAATTATCGACGAATTCTCGCTTCTTTTACTAACGAAAAAATTCGTCGATAAATTTGTCAGTAAAAAAAATTGAATTACCGACAGATTTTATCAACAAATATTTTTGTCGATAAATGAAATATGTTACCATCGGTAAAATTCGTCGGTAATTCAAATTTACCGACAAAATTATATTTGTTGGTAAAATTTCGTCGATAATTTCAATTTTTTTTGTAGAAATTCAGGAACAAAAAGGGTGTTATGAAGGATAAGATTGATCAAGACAATGGTATCCGAGAATTTAGCAATGATAGATTTTTGGTTGGATAATTGTATAGAAATAGGAGAAATATGTTTGAAATTTTGAAATAAAGATTTAAAAGGACAAACATGGTCAGTAGCACCATTATCTAAAATCCAAGAAGAAAAGGGAAAAACAAAACCTGTGGATTTGGTACTACATTGATGAACAACAATTGTGAAAGAATCATTTTGAGACAATTGGATCAAGGTGATAAGAGTTTCATACTACTCTCTAGAGAAACCAAACTGAGCTACAACTTTATCATCCTTCTTGGCACAAAGATCGACAAAGATGAGGCAATATCAACCATACTAGTATAGAGCGTGTAAGAAGGTGGATGGACTTTGGTGTTTTGGTGATAACCTAGAGGCAGGCCATGCTTAATCCAACAATTACCAGAGGTGTGATTAGTTCGGTGACAATGGTCACAATACTTGGGATTGTGACCACAGGACCGAGTAAAGCATCCCCGTCCACAATTGCCAAAGAAACCATCGCGAAAATGTTGCCCAAGTCCCTTGTGAAAGGCAAGATTGGCAATAGACTTTTGAGAAGTAGAATAAAAATAGCCTTAAATTCACGTTCTTGTTGAAGAATCAAAGAGAAATTTTTCGCCATGACAGAAAATCAACAAGAAAGGAGAAAATGCGAAAAGCGATTTAAATATGATACCATGTTAAAAGTGGGCTTTAAGCCTAACGCAGTTCCACAAAACTGACTTGTAAGATGAGGTTTGCTCCTCATTTATATATTATATATTATGAAATTGCTTTAAGTGAGCATAACATAATTTAAATTATTACACTATTATAAAATTTATTAAACCTAAATCTTGAATGTTATAAAAGGAAAATTAAAAGATTAACTTTCTCTTTACTCTTTTATCGAATAAATAAGAATTTAAGATTTATTAAATCCTTAATATGTTTATATAATAACTTTTGATATTTAGTTTTTATTTTTCTTGTATCTGCATTGTATTTAAAATGAGAAAAAAAATATAAAATATGTTTCATCAAATAAAATAAATTATTATAAATAATTTTAATTTGCGTTTTCTTTTTTTGTTTATATCGAATGTTGTGTTATGACTTCACAAAACAATATAAATTATATTAATTACTTTAACTTTTATAATTAAAATATACTAATTTATTAAAAATAAAGATACTGATATTTAACAGTATAAAAGTAATTCAAAAATTATATTTTAGTTTATAATTTTCTCTTTTTACTAATTATAATTGTGTCTTATTAGAAAAGAAATCAAAATAACGGTTATTCTAACAACAATTATATTTTATAGGATAAAATAGAAATATGAATTAGATATACAAAAGAAAAGAATTCTCTTTGTATATAACTACAATATTTTTTTTCTTTTTTATATGTAACAAATAATACAAAACTATTACTTAAATTTGAAATTAAAAAAATTATAACTCAAATTTTATGCGTATCTATCCGTAACAACTCATTTCTGGCAAACGGGTCAATCTTCATTCCCTATATATAATAAGTAAACCAAGAAGTTTTTAACTATGAAAATTAAGTTAATCACGTTTGTTAATTAGTAGAAGTAAAAGTGAATTACCCTCAACTTATAAATTCTATGATCCCTAAGTTTTTATTGAGTTGAAGTGAACGGATTTAATTGATTTTTTTTTAATACACTCAATTAAAATATTTCCAGTAGTGAATTCATAAATTTTAAATCCGACAAACTCAACGGAAGACAACTATCTAATAAATAAATAATAATATATTAATGGTTTAATAAATTTACCATAAAAAGTAATTTTAAATTTTATAAAAATATTATTTATGTATTATAAATATTCTCATTACCTTAAAAAATAAAGCACCCGAAAAAAAAATTATACATATTTTAGGAAGTGGTAATTGTTTTACTTCGTAAACTTGATATAGTCCAATAAAATTCAATTAAATGTTTTTGGATCAGACAAAATTTGACTTAACGAAGGTTACTTATACCCTTAATTTATGGTTTTGAAAAATTTGTCCAAGTTACCACCTTAGTCAAAACTCATTCATTTTTTTTTTCATTGATTTTATTAGTGTTAGTGCAAGACAGGCTATGCAAGTTAGTTCGCAGGCCCCAAATAAAAAACGGCCCAAAAAAACGACACAAATGGAGTATTTTGGTCGTGATCACTTATGATGTGTAAACTCATAAATCATTAATTAAATTTACCTTCAAAAGGTTCTTTTATCATTTCTTAATATTGTTTCACAACTTAGTTACTTGTTGAAATTTAGTTATTAAGATTTAAGGGTTGATTCTAACAGTTCTCATATAAAAAACTTGGTCTAAGGTCAAAGGTTGCAGTTTTGTTCTTCTAATTCTAAAGCTAACGGATGATTAAAGAGAACAGAACCGTTTCTTAAGCCTGAATCACAAAAATAAAATAGCATACCTTTATCCAAAATCATTTTATAAACATGATAAAACAACCAACATAACCATAATACACTAGCTTATATACGTTAAAAAACAATAAGCATTGATTCAAAATTTAACATTGTATTTATTGTAATTTAAAAGACTAAAATATTATTTATACAGTAAATTTAACAGATTAACATTGTGTTTATTGTAATTTAAAAGACTAAAATATTATTCAAAACTAAATTCTCTGCAAATTTCAAATAATCTAATAACATAATCTAAGTGAAGAAGAAAAGGATGACGGTATGCATCAAAACTCAAATTTTCAAGGCACAGATTCTCAACAACAGAGATTTTTAGGATGGAGGTCAACCAAGACAGAAATACTAAATAAAGAAAAAAATTTAGATTTGTGTTGAAACAGAACACTTTAGCTAGCTTGTTGAAGTCGTAATTTTTTTATCAACATTTATTGCAAAAGTGGTACCCAAAACTTACCAGGAGAACGTCCATTTGGGTGTTGGAATCAGGGAGCAAAATGAAACATACAACTGGTATGAGGGTTTAACTGTTATTGTAACACTAATGAATGTTCAATCTAGACAATAAAAATGTTTTGATGGGTTGAATTGTAAGGCAAGAGAAAGAAAATGAGAGAAGTAGCAGTGTCATTGAAATTGAAATACAACAAACAAATAATTATATTGTGTCTTACTGAAGATGGTGTGGGGAATGATCAAGAGTCCTTGTGTTTGTTGTTGGTGGTGTTGGTCCTGTTAGCATAACTCTTGAGATGAAAATCAAGAAAAAGGGCGAAGAGAGAGGCGTTGAAGAGGGCATTGAAGCACCAGCCCCAAATTCCGGAGCATCCAGAGGTGGAGAAGTGGTAGTGGAGCATTAGGGCAGAGATTGCGAAGCTGAAGAGGAACTGGACAATCTGGCAGTCGGTGACGGCGCGCTTCCAGGAGGGGCGGAAGGAGAGGGCGGTGAGGAAGTAGTAGGCGTACATGATGACGTGGACGGAGGCGTTGGTGAGGAGGGCGATGGGGAAGAGGGACTGGGAGGTTTGAAGCCAGAGGTAGGACATCAGGACCACCGTGGAGTGGTGGTAGACGTGGAGGAAGGAGAGGCGTCGGGTTGAGCGGGACAGGATGATGAACAGGGTGTCAAGGAATTCTAGGAACTTTGAGAGGTAGAAGACGTAGGCCCAGAAGAAGAGGGGCCCGGTGGGGGGTGTGGCGGGTGGGAAGCAGATGGCCCAGCGGAGGTGGGGGGTGTGGGTGAGGAGGGTGAGGGCGCAGCCCACCACCATGAGGAGGGAGAGGAGGAGGAGGGTGAGGTTGTGGACGGCGGTGATGGGCTTCAGGAGGCGAGGTGGGAAGGGTGGGAGAGGGATGAGGTAGAGGAGGAGAGTGAGTGAGAGGTAGGTGATGATTGAGAGAGTGAGGAAGAGAGGGGAGGAGAAAGGGGTGTGAGGAGGGTTCCATGTGAAGTTCAGGATGCTTGGCTGGTACACCACCCACGACTCCACCACTGACAACAAACTCATTCTGGATATTACCAAACCAATTTACCTTTCCCTTCCCTTTCATATAATGCTTTCAATTCTCCGTCACTTCCTTCCCCTCTTCTGCTTTTCTATTATTTCATATAATTGCATTTTTTTTAACTCCTGTTTCATGTAATTCTACTTTCCATATGCTTCTCGTATTTGTCGTTTGACTTACCTCAATGTATAATTTTATTGCTTTTTTTTTCATGAAATCCAAGATTAGGAAGATTCTTCGAGTTCAGAACATTCGTTCGTGAGGCTAGGAAATCTATGAAACTCGAATGAGACGAGAACAAGAACTATATTTGTGTCAATTGCATTGACATAACAAGATTTTTGACTAAGGTGAAAAAGAAAATACTTGCTCTACTTTATTGAATAGATTCAAAATATATAGTACAGAATCAGATAGCAAAACGCAAACGATGAATATAAGACTTCCTACAAAATTTAGAAACAAAACCCTCCTGAAATCTCAGTTAATGTGATAAAAAAATGTTGGTCCACTAATTAATCCCCAACTTAGTATGGAGCAGCCAGTGAACCGCCCAAGGATACTCCAGAAGTAGGAAAGAGCAAAATTGGACAACGTCACATCAAGCAGAACCCGCCGCAACCTTCTTCCGAACAATCCTTTTTCGCCGAGCTTTAGGAGCTGAAGATTCTGCACCTGCCCCGTCTGCATTCCTTTGTTTGATGCCCAGGAGCCCAAGCCCAGAAACAACCGCATTCTTTGATATAAACCATTTTGAGGATTGGTTTTCTACATTCTCAGACGTCCTGTTGTAGACTTTCAAGAGGTCATCCGACTGAGCCAGTGGATCTGCCTCAACTCCAAGCCATACACGCTTGGAAGTCTCTCCTAACTGAACATTCAAGAACCTGCATAAAATTGGGAATAAGTTTTCAAACAACAGATCTTAAAATAATTTCTTCCTCTACCATGTAACTTACATTAAAACAAAATGGTAAAACGGATTCAGGGTGAACAACTTATTCGACAGAGAAAAAACCACACCTGAATGTTGTGCTGAAGAACAGGGCAACTCCAATAACATCAAAATGGGTCATCATTGCTCTATCAAACCCACATAACAGTTGATATCTAAGGTTAGCATAAATTCCGAGAAAAGCACCGTAACCAAGCGCATTACTGCTCACACTCGGGACTGTAACAGATAATCTGCAGGCGCAACACATGCAAGGATTAACATTAGTATTTAGCACTCGTGATTTGATCAATCGTGGGTAAAACTCAAGGGTTAATTAAAAAATTAAATGAATTGAATACTATAAAAAATAAGGTTGAGTTTCAATCCTGCACACCTTCCCTCCTTTTTACTGGCCAAAGTGTTTGACAATGCACCTTGTACTGCACCAGCACTCAAACCAACCATGCACAACTCAGCAGCCTTGAACAAAAAGCATTGGATTCTCTTTTGCAAATCAAATTCCCTAAGTGGATAGCTCTTCTCAAATATGTTGTTTGGAAGCTTCTGCAATGTATTTTGTAAATCAAACCGAAATGTGTTCCCATATGATCGACAAGGAGCAAGGGACCAAACAACTAGTGCATTGCATGCTGCCGCTGTCAGCACGTTCACAAGTGCAAGATCCCACTCCTGCTTTATCCTAGATTCAAATTCAAGTTAAAAATTATTATTATAATTCATCATTAAGAATACCAGACAAACTTCCAAACGGTTTTAAATGCATAAACACACCTATCTTTCCGATTTTTTAACTCCCACCACAATGAGCAACCCACTGTAGCTACCTCCTCCAATACAAACCTATACAAGAATGCAGGATCTGCAAGCAACCTGCACAAAAAAAGATGAATATACGAGATAGTAGTGTATACAAAGATTCACTCCAAAACGAAAGCTCAAAGTTCAATAGATCTAATGGGAATGAAGGGGGAAGGGGAAAAAACCTTAATTCTAGGTGCAAAAGTACTCTTCCAACTCACAAACTCATTCTCTAAAATAAAATAATAATTGGAGCCAACATACTGCAATTTAAACTCTTGCTAATTACCTGAATTACCTGAATTAAAATAGAATCACTAAAGATAAAATCAAATTAAATCCTAATGATTTCAGGAGAAAAAAAATTGGGGTTAAATGTGAGGCATTAGATCCCAAATGTTCTTATATTAGAATAAAATATTTCAAGACTACAACCAGGCCATAACTGAAATTACCTGCCAATGAAAGACCTTGATAGTGTTTGAGGCAGTGTTCGGGAAATAAACCTACTGGTGGTTGGCCTTGCATTGATTGCGAGAAATTTTACCATTTGAGCTGAACTAACCAACCCCTATACAACAAATTTCAGTCAGTATGCAGCCCTATGCGTAATGGACTAAACAACTAAAATTAAACTGAAAATTATGGTACCATTTCATAAGCTTGCCGAAGCCCTGCAGGCAAATCCATCATAGTCCTTTGCCACTCATTTAACACAGCGTCCACAAACTTTCGGTCAAATAGCTACAACAAAGACAGAATGAGTTTCATTTCTTGAAGAAACATCAAATGAAAGCCATGAAAAGTTGTATACTTCATAAAGGGGGAAATACTTATTACATAAAATGAACAGTATGTCTAACCTCTTCAAAAAGTATTCGTCTCCTAAACAAGCCACCCTCATCTCCCTCGTCACCTTCATCAAAGTCATCAAAGTAATCATCGTCGTCACCATCATCATCACCTCCATCACCACCACCATGATTGATTTTCTTTCCAATATCTCCACCACCTCCCCCAGTAGCTAGCTGCAAACAAAAGACCAAAAAGGAATTTCTAAATACTAACAATAAATCTCAGCTACATGGACTACACAATACCATTGGACTTGGTTTATTTTAAATTTTTGGGAGTATTACTGAACTTCGAGATATTAAGCTTGCTAATGAAAACATTAAAAAATCACTCATGTAATGCAAGTCGCCACCCACAAAGTAAATACATAGGCCATGTAGGCAATACTGAAAATTCAGATACAGAGTTCAAACCAAACAGTAAGATTAAACTAAATATCATCATTTTTACGCATTCATAATCAACAACATTAAAAGGATCCAGCATAGCATCACCTACTGACCAATCTGGTCCTGTAAAGACTCTCATTACAAGTTAATAAATTCAGGAGATAACATAAAAGAACGAACGGAGACATTTCCTCTCTACATAACTTCTGGTCAGAACATTATGCACCTAAAATTAAAATATTAATTGGAGATGCATAGGCAGGGGCTTAGAGCGAAAGATGGAAACTCAAAAAATAGCTAAGAATCAAGAAACAAGCCTAATGTTGATGCGGTTTTATAGCATACATAATCATGAAAAATTACCTTTAGTGGGAGCTTGTACAAGCTTCTGATAAATATACCATTGTTAATGTCTGGGAGTAAATAATTCAATTAGGGTAGCTACTGAGCCATACCACATTGTTCTAGGGTCTAGAACAAGTAACATTCATGGTAGTCAGAATCGAGCCTCAACTCAGAGAAGGGCACAATTCTGTCAGTCTACTGTTGCTGGGCGAGTACATCCATGGGCAGAATTGGAAATTTTCAAACTCGGTAGAATTGTTGCAGAAGAGCATAAAATTGTGGAATCGTGCATTTTGTTTTCTCTTTAAAGGCTTCTAAAAGCCTAAGCCCATAAAACCCAAGCCCCTAATCCTAAATAATGAAAACACATCCTATCTACGTCTTCTCAACTTCACATAAACCTTCCCCATATTCTGTTGCACAAACCACCACAACCAGAGCGTCCCCTCCACTACATCAGATATTTTCTCGCCCATGCCAACGTTGCCTCTTTCTTGTTTCTTTCTGCCTTGGTTTGTGCCGTTTTCTCTCCATATTTGTGCGAGATACAGCTCTGTTAAGATGTTGAGTGGTTCTGGAGTTGCAACCAGCTTGATGTTAACAGCACTTTACTCTATTGTCTGATGTTCACATCATGTATTTTGTATCAAGTGGTTCTGGAGTAGGCACTAAAAACTAATACAGTATTATAAGTTGTTTTGTATAATTGATTGTCATTTAAGAATTCTACCTCGGGGATCAGCTTAGTTATTGACTCTCTTTATGCTTATAAATCTATAATTATGAACTTAAGCTTATTGAGTATTAGATGTGTGTTACGATGGTTTTCTCTGTCTTATATTTACTATCTTACATGCATGTATAATAATTTATATATAAATGCATAAATATTAATCTTACAAATACTGTCCACGACCAAGATTTTGTTCAAGTATTTACAACCGCACGCATTTGTCCATGCTTTCCCACACTATCAATAAACACAATGAAACCGCATCCATGACTGATTTAAAACCCTGGCAATCAGTAATCCTTTATGGCAACAACGTTATTATCGCATTAAAGTTTAATCCAGTCTCAGTTTAGACTTAAGACTGGTACACAACACCTTCTATCTAAGTTCTACAGCCACACTTGCCACTAGTAACTACAGAAATGATAAACACTGTTAGATAAATAACAAAAAAATAAAAATAAACTAATGATACTTTCTCGTATACTGATAACCCTGAAACATGCACTGACACGTTATTTCTCATGCGGATACTATTCCATCTGATCAACACAACAAATAAAAACAAGTATAAGTACCGCTAATTGTACTGTAAACACGGAAAAGCCGTAACTAGAGTATACACTGATTCACTTTCTGCGAGAACGACAAATTCTGGAATAAAACCCTAATTAGTTACTAAAAATATGGAGAGGAGTTACCTCAGGGCTAGAAAAGGTTTCCTTTTGTGATAAATCGAGTTTTGATTTCTCCAAGGTGACGGCGCCGAACGCGCCGTACTGGCCGCCTTTCATAGAGGCAGGCTCGGAAGCGATAGGCGCGTTAAAGCAACGCTCCAAGTGAGAGGTGGAGTCGGTTTCGACCTGGGCGGTAATTTTGAGGCCAGAGATATTCCTGAGGTCGGAGGATGAAGAGGATCGACAAAGGAGAGGGCGGCGCGTGTGGTGGAGCGTGGGAAGCATGGGAATAGGATTAGGGGAGCATTTAGCCCCGACATGGTTAATCTTGAATTGAGAGAGTGCCGGAAGCATGTTTGAAGGGAGAGCGATGGAAGAAAGACCTAATAGTGAGGAACAACAACTTCTACGAACAAATTGTTCTTCTCATACTTTGATTGAAGCGATTGAAGAAGAAAAAGAAGAAGAAGAAGCAGAAGAAGAAATGAACGAATGAAGGAAGAAGAGAAGAGAAGAGGACAACCCAATCCGAAACCCAATTCTTATTTGTAAACCCACTGAGTTCACTCGCCTCCACTCGGCCGCCTTCACCTTCCTTTAATCACTCTCCACAACCACAAAATTTCTAACACATCCAATTTTCTCACCCCTCAAATCCCTTCTGGTCAAACACTAACTCTAATTTTAAAACTGCGTTTTTTTAATTTCTCTTTACAACCCCTTTTTTATAATTTTAACTATTATGTGATTACTTTAAAACCTACCTTTTTATTTTGTTGGAAATTCCAAACTCTTTTAATAGCAATAATTATTGTTTTCTTTTTTGGTTTTCGATCTAATTTTATTTTTCAAATTAAAATTCCAATAAGAATGTTTTATGGTCTCCGGAAATGTTTAGGCCTTATTAACTATACTGTTTGAGAAAGTAAAACAGAAAATTTATTAAACATGTTTTAAAAATGTATTTAAAAGTCGTAAAAATATACATTTCCTAACAACATAATAAAAAAAATAATTTTTTAATTATTTAGTCAGCATATTTCGAATACTATTAACATTTACTAAATTTTGATTCAAAAAGGTTAAAAAAGAAATATAAACAATAATATGTATCTTTAATACCAATTTTACTCTTTATAATATAATTATTTATTAAATTTTTTAAAATTAATGATTACTTTTACTTATTTTCTATAAAAGTGTTTATCTTTTTTTCTTTTTTTTATTCATCAACAATTAATTTATCTATTCATTTCGCTTTATTTTTAATAAATATAAATTTATTTTATACATTAACTTAATAACATTACACTATTAACATATTATCATTCATATGTACAAAAATGCATACACACATACCTTATCGCGCTTGTGTGGACTCTAGTATATATTAAATAACATCATATATTCATATATTTAAATAGGATCTTGCTAACCAGTGCTCTAAGAACACTGGTTAAGGATAATTAATATTCATTGGATCCTACAAAAGCACATAGATAAGTGTAATATTAAATAAAATCTGACCTAATAACCATTAATGCAACTTTATTTTCTTTAAAGGACACAAATGCCCATAAATCTTGTACATGTGTATTTAATATTTTATTTAATGTTCATAAATAAAAATTAAAAACTAATGAAATGATAAAATAACTATATTTTAATGTTGCTAAAAATTAAATATAAGAAAATTTAAATTAACAGAAAAATCAACAAAAAAAAATTGTGTTAAACATCTAAAAATTAAAAAAAAAACATAAAAAATTATAAATTAACAGAAAACCCACCAAAAAATAGTGTTAAAAATCTAAAAATGTTACAACATAAAAAGAATAATTAAAGTGTCAATTTGAGACTTAATTGAATTTTTTTCTTTTTAGTAGAGACCTTAAAAGTTCCAAAGTTCTTGTTTTGTAACAGTAAGTTATTGTCTACAAATTTAAAAAGGTATTTTTGTCTTTATAAAATTTATTATATGTATTTATACTATTTTAATTACTGTATTTAATTATTTCAACTTTCAATGTAGAAATGATGATACCAAAACACATTTATTATTTCTTAACAAGTGTCCTTTCGTTAGTTAGCATTCTCCGATTAAATAACTTTTTTTGAACTAAACATTTTTATATGCTAAATTCATTTTTTTATTAAATTCAACTATTTTTATCAAACATGTATGTGTATATGTACATACAATTTTTTTTCACTTCTTAATATATATATATATATATATATATATGTATATATATATATATAAACTATTTAGTAACATTTTTTATATAATCTTTTAATAAAAATTAAAAAAAATTATCTTTAATAAATAAAAATAATTATTTATTTAATAATATAAGTAAACCAACAGCTAATTTATATTTAAAAATAATTATCACAATTTTCAATACTATTTTTATTCAATTATGTAACTTTTTAAATTGTACTATTTTAATATTTGCTAATATCATTATAATGTGATAGACATATTTAGAAGTTCTTGTAATTTGGTTAGTAATGATTACGTTGAATGCAACAATCTTTTTAAAAAAATTAATTAATATTTTCAAAATCAATATAATCTATTTAACTAAACTAATTAACATTTTTTAAAGGGAGTAATGTAATACGGTTACTTTAAACATTTCTCTTTTAATTGTGTTTATTTCTATCAATTTATTATGTTGGAGGATGCATTTGCAATATGCTTGTTTGTTTGGTTATTTGTTTGATTATGTGTTAAAGTGATGAAAAATTTGATTTTCTAACACAACATTAAAATCTGTTTAGTTTTCGATATCAATTAAAGGGTAAAGAAGCTACGTTGAAGAGAAATAACTAAACTCCAAACTCAACATCCTAAATAAAACTTTTATTCCGCTTCAACTTATTAAGGCTATGTTTATTTGAAGGGGAATAACTATTCATAGAGAATGACGACGATGAAATAGAGGTGAAATCTGCATTCCTTTAAGTGAGTTTGAGAGCAAGAAAAGGTGACGATTTGCGGGATCTATTTATTTTGCGGTCCCCATTAAATTGATGTCATTTGAGAGAGATACATATTTAAATACATTTTTACCCTCAAATTAAATATGTTTTCTTCATGTGCATGTGTGCTGGTGGTGGAGAGGGATCCGATCCCATGAGGGCGGAACCAATCCATGAGAAAATGTGAGAGTGGAACCGATCCATGACAATTGGAACTGATCCATGATATTTCCAAATACACTTTTTATTAAACTGATGGGTCTTCCAAATCCATTGCAGAGTGAATTTGATCCATGACAATATGATTTTTCTTTCTTTGGACCATGTTTGTTTTTAAAAAGCAAATAATAATAATAAAAATATGTATATTAATTAATGATAATTACTATATTTTTAAATTTTAATATTTTTAATTCATCTAATTATCATTTAATTTAATTTTTACCATCAAAGATATTTTAGTAATTTTCAAATTTTTATCTGTTAAAACCTTTTTTTAATCTATTACATTAATCAAATCACTCACTAACTTTTATAAAATTCATCTTCAAATCCACTCTTTTTACCCTCTAAATCCACTCAAAAAAGCACACATATTCATCTACTCAAATTAACGCAAATTCATTTTTACACTTTCTCTTAAATTTATCCTACCAAGCGAACACATCCTAAAAGATGGACGAATGAATAAATCTCGGGAAGGATTGAATTCACATATGCCCTTTAGAAAGAGACCAAATTCTCCATTTTTTTTCTAAGAAAAAAAGTCATGCAAAAAAAATTAGCTTGTGACCAAAGAAAATAATAATAATAATAATATAATTTTAACTATTGGTAAAAAAAAATAAAAAATCTTACCCTATTAAAATATTTTTTTTATTCAATAACATATATCAATTATTTCACACACTTTATTCAAATTTCATCACTTTTAACTTTAAATCCTTTAAAATAAATAACACAATCTTTATCTTCAAATCTTTCTAATTTATTCGATCATTCACTTTCAAATTCATCATTAGAAGTGAATACAAGTAAAAAAACTATGACATGAATCTCAAATTTCAAAACGGATAATATTTCAAATATCTTGATTGATCTAACACTATCAAAACAAGTCGATTCATATAAGAATAACATCAACTTTAATAAAAAATCTTTAAATCATAAATTTATAATTTTTTCTTCTTATTTAATATTCAAATTTATTATTTTTAATTAAATTTCTAAATGGATCAACCCAAAAGAATTGTCCTGAGATATCTTAAATCAATGTTTATGTTTTAAATGCAATTAAAGATAGGATGGTATCCGTTAAAAATAAGATAAATAGTTATTTTGTTATTTATTTTTTATTCTTCACCTCTTAATATTTAACAATTAAAAATAAATCCACGTATTGATTATATTAATCCACTTAACATGCTTTTTTACTATTATTTATCTATCTCTGTTTATTTTCTCCCTATCCCCTTGTCCATGAATGAACCAGAAGTAATTAAGTTAACTTTTTAAAGTGTTTTATTAAACCTTTTTAAAACTAAATATAAGACAGAAGTTTTTAAGTTTAAAATTAAATTTATTCGATAAATTTTAACTCTTATTTTTCACCAAGAAAATTCTCATATATTTTCACATCTTTAGATTAATTTAGTGAGAACTACTATTTGTATACACATCTTTATATCAATTTAGTGTAAACAAAAAAAATTAAAAATAACTTTTAAAATTAAAAACTCCTTCTAAAATTCTATTTGATCATTTTGTTTTTAAAACACTAAAAAAAGCTAAAAACAAGTTAACTTGAATGAAATACTTCCTTACTTTGCATCTAGTCTAGGGTTGCTATACTAAACATCCATGAAGAAAGAAAAGCTGTGTGCTAACAATCAACAATTTAATATAGTATTGCATCACATGTATCTACAAACCCTCAAGGAAACCAAAACCTCTCTGTAACTTGCCATTATCATTCAAGCATCCTTTGCCTTGTGCAATGGAGAAACAGTTCTCCAAGAAAAAAAGCAACATGATTGCATGACATTATAGGACTAAAACCAAACCAGATATCAATTGCAACAAAGGAATCCCTTTCTTGTGCCTCCAATCCTAGGTCATTCCTCTTCATCACGCACCCTTTTTTTTTCTCCTTCATGTCAAAACCACAATACATATAACAGTTCCACGTTGTTTCTGTCAAAAAAAGCTCGCTTCTTCCTCAAAAACACAGCAACCTTTTCATCTCAATCCACATGTCTCTAACAGGTCGTTCTCGCATCGTCGTGAATGGGGTCAGAAGAACGAGAACTTTTCACTATTTCTGGTGCCTGTATTGCCAAAGAACCGTGAGGATACCCTTTACAAACAATAATGGTTCTACATGCCCCTATTGCTTCCACCACCTGCGTTATGAGCTTGATATCTCAAGGCCAAGGCTTCTCATGAACGTGCCAAATAACTTGGAACCTTCACCAGCTACTCAACTTCTGCATAACTTGGCCCTCATTCTTGATCCACCTCTAAGGAGGCAAAACAACATCCACTTAAACACAACCACACACTGGGAAACAGAAAATACAGAAAATGAAGATGGTGCAGATCCTCAGGCTTGGGTTACACTCCGATTTCCAAGGCCAACTCGTGCACCTAGGCCTATTTCCCCACCACAGAACTTGGTTCCTCCGAGCAACCACACTGAGACATTATTAGATGACTTCATCGATGGGGTGATTCAGAATAATACTCGACCAGGGCCACCTCCTGCAGCATCTTCTGCCATTGCAGCATTGCCGGTGGTGAAACTGACGCAAACCCATTTGGGTAGTGACCCCAATTGCCCAATTTGCAAAGACGAGTTTGAGCTTGAAATGGAAGTCAGAGAGTTGCCATGCAAACATTTCTACCATTCTGACTGCATCACCCCATGGTTGCGCATGCACAACACTTGCCCTGTGTGCCGCTTCGAGCTGCAAGGAGTTGTTACTCCTGATGCTAATTATCATTACCGTTTCCAAGTTGATGAGAATGACATGAGGTTTGCGTTTGAGGATATCTCAAACAGTTTGAACTGGATTTGGAACCAGTTGGCTTCATTCAGACCTATTCGTTCAGTCCTAGATTGGACACGGTCCTACTTTGATTTCCATGAAACTCGTCTTCGTGCTCGTCGAGGTAATGTCGGTAATGTCAAATCTTACCATAAAATCTCAACTTTTGGTGTCTTTGGAAACTTCAATGCTGACCAAGTTGTTAATTAGGAACTGCAGGTAGTTCTTGGTGGCGATCATTGTTCGTTATATAGCTTCATCTGTGAGGTCTCTCGAACTGAAACCTGGTTTGTGATCATATCAGAATTATGCCACTTGGTTAATTTTAAGCAGGTAAATGGTGCTGAGCACATCGTTTCAAGGAAGAAATCAATACAGAAGATCATGAAAGCTGTTTGTGGTGCATGTGCCCACAAGTTATGATTGAAAAAACATTATTTCTTGATGAAGAACTAGGTTTCAAAAGGAGATCTTCACCTAGTTTCCTGATTTTTATTTATAAAAATGATTTATTCTTTACCCTCTCTCTCTTTTCTATATACATTTGCTTTTATTTTACCCCTAAATCTCTTCTATGTGAATGTTTGCGATAATTTCTCTGCTAATTTTCATTAGTCTGGCTTTTGGAGGCATTTTAAGGTGCAAAATATTGATTTCATTAAAATTGTAGGGATGAAAAATAAAAAGCAAAGAAAATGTAGCCAAACAAGAAAAACTATTTGGTAAATTTATTATAAAAACAAGAAGATTAATGCTTATAATATTATATCCCCACATTTAGTTTGATTTGATTTTCTGCAGGACATTATTTTCGCTTGTAAAATTTATTTATTTTATTAGCAAACATATTCCAAAAATTGTGAACTAAACCTTTACTAAATTCAAAAGACAAAATGAAAAAAAAAAAAATAAGAAAAATTGAAGTCTACAATAAGGTCGGAAGAGAATGGTAAGATTGGTCGTGCCATAGACAATTTTTTTCACCTGTTTGCAAGGATCTAGTCGCGACCATGTACCTCCACTTCGATCCACCCACGATTTCTGTCTTGAAACTCTTCTTCACTCTTATTTTAAGGTACCTTTTCATTTATCTATTTAATTGGAAAATTTGGGAGTTGAATTTGTTTAAAATTTTAAAATTACTTTCTTTTTCTTAGTTATTATTATTGAAATAGGTTAAAATGGAGGTGAAAACATCAAGTTATTTAAAAAAAAGTTATTTTTTTATAATATTTGTTTTTTTTATGAAGATAATTTGGTGTGATCTTATTGTTATTGGGTTTTGTTACCGAGTTCATGCTCTTTCAATATTATTGATGGGGATATGAATTTGGTGGTGTGTGTTCCACCTTTTAATGATGACTTCTTAATCTTTTATTTATATATATATATATATATATATATATATATATATATATATATATATATATATATAAATATGAAATTGGACCTGGATAATTTTAGCTGGGTGAAATATATTGTGTGATGTATTTAGTTAATAAAACCTTGTTATCATATGAATTTTGCCATCTAAGTGCATATTTATTTCATTTATCATTGACTCCTTATCATAATCTTGAACAAAAATTTCTATGCTCCTTCAGGTTACATGTTTGCATTGAAACATAAATGATGTGAAGCAAAAGAAATGAATTATCTTCATGAAGTGGTGATTTGACTTCTACATGTTCAACTAGTTTCCTTTTTTCATTAAGGATGACATGGAGGTGAATTTGAAAATGGTACCATGTCTAATTTCAAGATGTTTGAAAGAAAAAAAAAACAAAAAACTATCTCCTTTAATAGAAGGAAATTGACAAATATGCTCATTACTTTCCAATACTTTGTAAGTATTAATTTATCCCCTTAAATGTTCTACGTAAGCTTGTAAACTCTAGTACTATAGACATCATTTTAGGTTTTTGTATGTTGTTTTTTTCTTTTTCTAGTTTTACATGTTTTTGTTTTGTAATTTTACATACAATTTGATAAAATATTTCTCTATTAACTGACTATTTGCACAAATTTTATATTGTAACCTGGAATCGAAATCTCAATTAATTAGTTAAAGATCATTTTTTTAAGTTAAAATATTGGTGGTTCATGATTAATTTAAACATCATTTCAAAAATCAATTATAATTTTTTAATTATAATAGAAACTATTTTAATTATAAAAATATTTTAATTTTTATAAATTAATTACGTAACTAATTATTTTTTTATATTATCATTTAAACATTCTATTGTAGTAATATAATAATAACAATATTTATGTAATTTAAAAATTGTTGAGATCAATCTACTCATTGTTTATTTATACTGTAAAAAATCTAAAAATCAGTTGTGATCAATATACTGTTTTTTTTTTATACTGTAAAAGTTTTTATTTGCTGTACATATTTGTGGACATTCTATTTATATATATAAATAAGTATACCGGAACTCATTTTTCTTCTTCTTTAAGAATAAGTATTAAGAGTTAAATTATAATAGTTTTAGGTTTCAATTAAAATATTTGCTTTTAATATTTTTATTATAATATTTGGTTTTAATAAAACATTACTTTTCTCTTTCAAGTAAGTTTAAAAATATACAAAGTATTTAGGATATTTTATGATAATTTCTTTTGGAGTTTAATTAATTAATTTATTTAAAGATGTATATATTTTTAAACATACCCTCCATTTAATAAATTTATAGTAATTTTCACTTTAGATACCAAAGTATTCATGATTATAGTTTTTATATATATATTTTAATTAAATATAAAAAAATAAAATTCAATTATAATTTAATTGTTATTCTATATACTGAAATGGTAGTTATAGGGAGTTTAAGATTAAAAAGGTATGTGTGATCACATGGATTAAGATTGAATCATGGAGCCATAATGTTTTATATATAGTAAAAAATAACAAATCACTACTTTCTTAAAATTAGACATTTGTAAGAATTAAATTATATTTAAATTGATTTATATTATTTTTAATTTATTTATACAGATAATATGGTATAAAACTAATATATATATATATATATCTATAGCCGTATTCTCATTCTCCTCTTCATTGAATCGCGGCGCCGCATGAGGCATATCTGCTTCTCACACTCCCATTTTGTAAGTTTCTTGATACTTTCTCTAATTTTTTTAGTTGTTTTTGCATTTGAAGATTGAGGTTTAAGACTCATTGTTCTATATATGAATATTGGAGTTTGGGAATTTGGGTTTTATGTATGAATATTGTTGTCTCATATTGATAATAGGCATAGGTTTTGCTGACTCAAACTTTTTATCTTACTCTATTTCACCAAACCCTAAATCCTTCTTTTAGAAATACCATAGTCCTTCAAAACCCAATAACTGGATATGACTCTCAACTTGCCATTCCAGGGCCACCATAATAAATCTATTCATTCAAAACAGGACGATGTATTTTACCTTAATTCTCATTGCCTATTATAAATTGTAAACTATAAATATAATACTAAATACATATTATTGTAATTTCTTTTTGCTGTTTCAGATGAATCTGCAGCACTCATGAATTTCAGAGGAGATATTGTTTACAAGAGAAGGTCTGTCAAACCAGTAGCAACTGATAGTGATAGAAAATTTCTCATCGAATTCATCATCACTACTTATTTGGGACCTGATGTCAAGTTTGATGATCCAAGATGTTCTGTTACCCAAAGACTAATGGCTGGATCCCCACAGTACACATTGGGCGATTTGGGATCTTCATATGTTACCGTTTCTTTCTTGGAGAGATTGTACTACTATGTCCTCAGATATTCTCGTCCTGAACATGTCTTAGATCTTAATATGTTCCATATGTATCTGAAGGGAAAATTATTTTTGCCCTCTACTGATTTTACACCAGATAGTAAGCAGTTCACCAGTTTTTTCCCTTTGGATCTGCATGAACAGAAATGGTACCCTGATAGCTTCAGAATTATTAAAGGGATTGTTTTAATTGATGATCCTTCTACTGAATGCATCAAAGAGAAGGATTTAAATAGATTCAAGTCTTTAACTGGTCTCAGCACTCTCGAGTTAAATCTTACTGAATGTTTGGAAAATGAAGGTGGTCACAATTGCAAGAACAAAAGACAGGAGAATCTTACTGAATGTTTGGAAAATGAAGGTGGTCACAATTGCAAGAACAAAAGACAGGAGAGTATTCAAAATATGGAATGTGAATCAGAAAAGCTTCAAGAAGGACACAAGAGAAAACATATTGATGATACACGGCCAATGCCAGACCCTGTGCTCCCTACAAAACATAATGTCAAGGTTCATCCTTCCAATAGCACCTGCAAATCTAATGGGCCAATATTCATGCCCCTTCTATCTGTTCCTCCTGATACTGCAGTAGGGAATCAGGATTGTTCTCTTGTTTTAACAGGGACAGCCAGTAAAGGATTATTTGGTCCATCTGTTGGTATTGTGGATATTGGTATTGGTGAAATGGCATATCTATTCCGAGTTTCCTTGCCAGGGGTTCAGAAAAATTTCAGTAAGTTCTCTTTATATACTCTGGTTTTTCTGTCATTTCTAAGGGTATGTTTAAGTACCTTTAAAAAACGAGAATAAGAAGGAAGTGAAATGTTTTTCATAAATTAAACCTAGCTAATGATTCGGGAGAAACTTATACAAAACTTTGAAGAGTTTATTTATTTATATTTTTCTTTTCTTGAAAGTGTTTATGAAAAATTTCATCCAAATAGGTCCTTATTGTCCTGATGGAGGGATTGTTATTCAATTTATCATAAATGAACATGACCAGAGTATGCATTATACCATGGATCTTTTTATATCTTGATCAGAAGTCAGAAATATTATGCTTGTAGCCTGCTTTTATCATGGACTGATAGTTATTCTGTTAGTTAAAAGTTCATTCCTTTGGACAAACAATATGAGTGTTTAGAACTGCTACTACTACCATAGTCTCCTTGTGATAGTTTTTTTGTTTCGTTCTTTTCATGTTGTAACTCTTGTACAAATCAGTACATAGACCTTTGCTTAGTACTATATATGTATTAAGTGCTAAGCATTAAATAGAATACAAGTATTTCAATTTTTTCATAATTCATTCTTTTTGGACCTGTGTGAGTGTGGGAGAGATGATGTTTTAAAAAAAAGTATCAGAGCAGTACAGTAGAGTGCTGTCATGGTTTTTGCAAAAATGAGTACAAATTATTTTGGCAATCATGAATGGCAAGATCAATGATCAATGGGTTGTGATGATAGAAGTCATAGTCTTGGTTTTTGAGAATTTCTTGAATTTCTGAAAGAGGGAGTTCCACAAATGGAATAAAATAAAGTTGCAACCTAAAAGAAGGACTACAAGGAAGTGTCTACTTTATCATTGTGTGGAGTCTGCTATCTTTGAAAAGATTTTAAAGAAAATCAACATTGCAAAAGAAGAGCGAAATATCTCATTGAAGAGTATTTTAATAGGGTGCAATGGTTAGTGAATATGATGAAGGCTCGTGATTAGTAAACAGACAGTAACACCAAAAGGAACAGGAAATATGTTGATTGGTGATTAAGAGAGGAAGGGAAAGTTTAGCCGATTGATATGTATAGTAAGTTCCTGAAATGAAATTTATTTTTTGAGTGTTGGATGATTTGTGGAGGAAGTATTGTCCTTCACCACGAAGGATGATCTAGTGAAAACATTTTAATCACATCAGAAACAGATTCTTAGTTCTCCACTTACAAAGAATAGGATATTCAAGTCAACATGAAAACAGCTCAGTTACAGTGTCCGAAAGTTACTGATTTAAAACAGAAATTATGGATATGACATATGAGGTTTGATCAATTAAACTTTAAAAACTTAACTCAATTAGTCATTAGTGGCATGGTAATTAGATTGCCTAAACTGTCTGCTCGTGATAAGATATGTAAAGTTTGTCTCATTAGAAAACAATCCAAAAATCTAGTTAGTTCTTATTTACAGAAGTTGTTCATTCTGATGTGTGTGAGCAACTTGTAGTGTCACCTTTGGAAAGAAACAAATACTTTATTTCATTTGTTGATGAGTACAGTTGGTGTGGTGTGCTTGATGAAAATCAGAGATGGTGTATTCTTAAGGGTGTTTAAAATTGAAACGATACAAAAGTAATGCAGACCATGTTCTCTATTTGGTATAGAACATTATTTTAGACATGTGATGTGCATGCATTAAAGATAATATAAACAAGAAAATAACTCATTAAATTTTACGTAATAAGATTGAATACATAACACAGATAATCAGAATAAAACACTCCAAAAAGACATAAAAAACAAACAAAAAAATACAGAGAAGGAAAAAATACAAATGAAGGTTGAAGAGGAAAGCACCAACCACTACAAAGAAGACAAAGTTGGAGATTGTGACATGAGGGTAGTCAGTAAACGGGTCCTTTTAACCCAAATCCTTGTGCTAGTTCTAGTAATGAACATGATATTCTATTAAAGCTAATACCTATTTCAACACCAAGAACAAAAAAATGAAGGGGAGGGTGGACAGAAGTGTAAAGCAAAAGATAGTGGTTTATAGTGAAAGTGTGACCATTTTCAATTCCTAAGTGGCTTCAATTAGAATCTGTCTCAACTGATTCTTGTCGCGTTTTCCTTTTTCAGAAAATCCATCAATCTTAATCTAATGATAAATTCATAACACCCTGATTCTTTCTTGATTGTTGATTAACATCATACTTTGTAGCAGGTACGGTTAGTTGTGATGTTCAATCTAATGGGAGGGTTCTGATCAAAGGGGTGGTAACTGGTGGAAAAACGATAAGAAAACAAGCACGAGTTTTTCAGATGAAAATTCAAAAGTTATGTCCACCTGGACCATTCACACTTTCATTCAATCTTCCGGGACCTGTTGATCCAAGACTCTTCGTGGCTAACTTCAGGGCTGATGGCCTTTTGGAAGGAATTGCAGTCAAGCAGTAGTTAAGGGGCAAGAGTTGGGAATCAAGCTTTTTTTAAGGCCAGAAACCAGATATGTCTCTTTCAGAGAATTGTTAATGACCTAATTTTGTTGGTAACTGTTATTAGAAGAATTAATATGTTTTTGCAGAGGGAGGCTTTGATTATTGTTTAATCAAAGGGGTGAATGTCTAACTAGGTGATGGGAATTGGAGTTGTTTAGTATCATTTATTGAAAGTCTATCCTAGTTGGTGGAAAAATATCATTTGAATTTCATTACCTTCTACCTCGTTCAACTTTCACATTTGCACACATCTAATGAGGAAAGTATAGAACAAACTTTGTGAAAGATAAGGTTATTAGTCTATCATGTGGTCTTTAGAGAATATTAAAATGATAATTAGATTTCTTTTTATGATATATGTTGTGTGGTCTAAATTGTTATAAAGATCTAGTTGAAGTTGTAATTATGAACTATATTTAAATTTTATAGTATTTCATATTCTACTAATTTATTCCTCATTTAAATAATGTTTTATTATTATCTCTTCTATTTAACTACAAAACAAATCTTCACATGAGAATCCTCTAGATCCAAATTGATGACATAAAAAAAAATTATTTAGGACAGCCACAGACGCTGTTGAGTGCAGCCAAGTTATCTGATCTCTCTCTTACCAAACTGTCGATGATATCTACAAATTACTCGCCTATACTTCTAACATTCATCAGTTTCAGCACAGTTCAAACAATTTTAACTGCCCAAAAATAAGCTTTGGTCTCTCATGTAGAGTTTTTGTTCTACTTTAATTTGTTGAGCTTTACTTTGATTTGATGACTGAAAATGTCTATTAACCTCTATGTCATTAAATTGGTCAAGTTAGTTTAGTAAATTAACGAAAAGGTCAAAACTGACTTTTAGGGTGTGTTCACATTAAAAGATGGAATTGGGGGAGAGTGTAAGAATGAATTTGAGTGGAATAATATGTGTATTTTTTTGAGTGGATTTAGAGAGTAAAGTGGTTGAATTTTGAGATAAATTTTGTGAAAGTTAGTGAGTGATTTAAGTGATGTGATAGATTAAAAAAATATTTTAATAGATAAAATTTGAAGATTACTAAATTATTCTTACTAATAAAAATAAAATAAAATTATTAGATGGATTAAAAATATTAATTTTAACAAAATTTTTATTACTTTAATAATTATTATACCTATTTTTATTATTTATAAATGTTATATATAGTAATAAAAAAATTATTATATATATATATATATATCAATAAATATATTATTAATCATAATATATTTTTAATAATTAATAGATTACTAATTATTGTTAAGTATATTATTAAGTATTATATATATTAGTTATTATTACTAATTTATTATATATATAATATAAGAAGGGTATACAAGTAAAATGTTTATAAATCATTTCAAATCTTTCCAAAATAGAGTGAATGAAATTTCGCAAGTAACTTGCAAATTCGTGGTAACTTTTCCTTTAAAATCATGTAATGCGAACATGATATTTTTTTGAAATTCATCTTTACACTCTTACAATCGGTTCAAACGAATAAAATATGACTTTTTACGTCTTATGACCAAAACTGAAAAAGAAAAACTGAGATAAGAAAACTGAAACTTCATTTTAGCTAAATTGTAATTATACAAACAATCGATGAGGAATCAACCTTGTGTGACAATGTGTGAATAATCGATCATCAATATTATTTGATTCTTCTTGGCAATATTGGTTAGCTACTGATAGTTCGACATGATTATCATTGAAAATGCATATGAAGCTGTTTCATTTTATCATTGAAAAATAAAACTCTTATTTTTCTTGACTTTATAAATCCCGAGAATCCTTGAACACATGGGATTAACTCTTACTTTTCTCTTACGATTTCCTTTGACCACTTTTTTTTAAGAGTAAAAGATCTGTCTCGACTACAGAGTACAGCCATGGTGTTTCTTCATGGATGAATTTGAATTCTTATTTCCTTTGAAAAGCAGGGAGAAGAGGGGAGCATAGAGCTATACAAGTGTGACTAGTTTATCTCTTTTCTAGATATTACTGTAGATGTTTTACAGATTCAGATGCTGAAAGAACCCAAATTTCTTTGTATATCATACACTTGATTGAATACAAGGGATGGTTCTTCTGACATCTGAAAGCCAATTTGCTCTTGATGACGCTGTTTGTTAGTTGACCCCTTTGGGGTCAATTTCATTCTTCATAGAATATGTAGTACTAGATGAAAGGCCTGCCAACTTTCTGGCTTTGACCCTTTACCCACCGGAGCTTTACATGGTGGTGGTTGCATGCTTGAAGTAAAATTAAGACAAATTAAAATGAATGGAAGCATCTTCCTTCTGTAGTCTGAACAAAACTTGCAAAGCATCATTATTCCTTGCATGTCTCCAGGATCCTTCATCAGGCAACATCCATTTCATCAGACGTGGTATCATTGAGAAAAACAAAAAGAAATTAACAGCATACAAAATCCCATTAGCAAGATTTCCCCACAGAAATCACCACCCGCTGATGCTGCACAGAATAAAGGAAAAAGGGAAAAGTAAAAAACAAGGTTCTAAGAAAATACAGCAAATCAAGAGAAACTGATGATTTTAAAGGCAATGTAAACTACTACTGCTTTAATAGCTTATCAAAGTATAACAAAAATGCTTTAAAAATTTGTTGTCAGCATTATGCAAATCTTATGAGTTCCCAGTTTCAACCATAGCCAAGCATGAGAAACAAAGGTGAGTCTACATGACCAGGGACACTTACATATAGAGGATGGAGCAAGTATCTGAGACACCAATTTTTTAGATGTTTCTTGACCCTGCCGACGCTTCGATCCATGGGACAGATCAGAAGCTTCTTCAGCAGTGTGGCTGGCAGAATTTGAGGTGGGGGCAGCAGAAGGTGAATAATCAGGGGAAATGGATGGTTTAGAATAAGATTTTGGTGAAGAGATGGGATGATGTACGAAGCCACTATATGGACAAGGATCAGGAGGCACAATAGAAGGTGCAGGTGAAGATACTTCACAGTCAAAACAGGGAGGTGGCTCAGCAGTTGGTGGTGATATTGGAGAGTAAGGACTAGCAGGATGTGGTGAAGATGATGGCTCAGAGTGATCACTTAACTGTGGGGATGGAGCTGGGGAAGGAGAAGGTGAGGAAGCATGAAGTTTTTTCTTCATGAAAGTAGATAGTCTGACTTCTTTAACTCTGCCAAAAACTGAGTTATCAAGGCCAAGATTTCTGCCAACAGAGCCTGTTATTGTTTGAGCTAATTGTTTTAATCTTTGGGGCAAGAGGCTACCAAAGCCTCGCATGACTGAAGCCTGGACTACTACTGGAGAAGCTGTTGTTGAGCCATTTTCATTTGTTATTTGCACGTACACATTCTGCCAAAAAAGTCACACGGTGTTAGATATCAATGCAATGTGAACTTTATGTGTAGATGCATATATTAGTTGTGAATGAACTCAAATCCAACTTCTGATATTTTCCTGCAGCAGGTAGGATTTAGGATAAGCTGAATTCAATGGGTTTGTACATCATCAGTGAAATTTCAGTAGCTCAATGTACAAAACAAGACAAACTATCATTCTCATTCGATTCGTTTTGGGCTATGCTTCTTTGATTGTGCAAAGAATGAAAATGGCAATACAACATGATTTTTGGGAATCCAAAAAGTACATTGTTTTCCAACTACTAAAACAGGTAAACTAAAATCTTCATTTATGACTAACAGGGCCATAGCCATAAGTTTTCCCACCCCAGTAAAAACCTATATAGAATTTGTTATCTTCGAGCAAAAAAATGGAAATAGTAATAATAATAATGAACATCTCTTATGGAATAAATTTCTGCTGACTTTGTTCTCTGTATTAAAAATTAGACATTTTGCTTTCTCCCTCCTTCCATTAAGATTTCAGTAAACTGCGCACAGGGAAAAAAATGTTCTGAATACATTTTTGGTTCCTCTACTATGACTATTGTGTGATTTAGGCCTCAAGAATTTTTTGCTCAAATTTAGTCCGTTAGTTATTCCAAATGTCACAATTAAGTTCTTCCATCAATTTCTCTCTAGATAAAACCCTCAAAATCTTAATTTCTACTAAAATAACTGAGGGTTTAGAAAAATTTACTGTGAAATTTGAATGGTTCACCAGTCATACTCAATTAAAACTCTGCATGATGTAAGACAATGCTTTTGAAGAGAAGGAAAATAGGTATTTCCTAATTTTTGGTAAAATAAGATGCTTTAATCGGTGGATTCTGAATGGAAGAAGTTTAAAATAGTTCAATTGGTTCAGTTCATATAAACTGAGAAGAAAATGAGAATTTGGGAGTTCAAATAAGTGTACTACTGACAAAAGAACTTGATTGTAATTTGTAACAACTGAACAGTTGGGAAACTAAATTCAAGCAAAAAAATTATTGAGGGAAAAAATGACCCATATGACACAGTGAGGGACCAAGCTTGCAATTAAGTGAAAAAAAGTGAGAGAAATCTGAAATATACTACAGCTTTAGAGTTTGAAGCGAGTGGCATTTATAAATCAAAATTGAAACTCCTAAAATAACAAGGGAATCAGGTTAGGGGCTGTACCTCGTCAATGTTTAGATGCAATCCATACCTCAATTCTTCATTGAAGTCAACAAATTTCTCCAGTACTTCGGATATTGAATTGTTAAGAGTAAAATTAAACAGAACCTCAGGCATCTGCCAAATATAAGCAGAGTGCGGTGGTATTACAGTTAATCCTCCAGGAAACTTCAAGATTTCAAATATCGATGCGTTCCCAAATATTGATGGTGTCAAAGTCAGGTTGGATTGCTTGAGAAACAGTTCAATCAAAGATGATCTCAGCACACTCAAAGACACTGGATTTATTGAACCGTTCATCGGATCACAGAGAACACCAAACACCACGTCAGTACAGTTAGGTGTAATACTTTGGTGCATGGACAGGATAGCCACCTGTTAAGACACAATAGCTTATAAGCACCTTTGTATGCCTAAGCAGAATCCCCTAGGGAAAACTAAAAATATAAGAACAGAAGCATGCAGAAACCTTTGTATTTGGTAGAGCTATTTCGCCATATATATCATATTCTAACTTTTCAATGTATGGAATAAGCTCTGAAACTGGTTTTTCCAGTCTGAAGGATGTCTGAACAGCAGCTGGAAGTATTTTCAAATGAAATAAATCATCAATAAACCCAGTAATGTCTAAGAATTTTAACAGAGATACAGTCTATAGTGCAGAAGATTGATCTTAGAAGAATCATAGAAAAAGAGATCAATACACAGACTTATTAGGGATAGTTGTCCAGATCACACCTATTGCACAAAACAAAGGATATGAACCATAAAAGCACTTTGCACAATACAGATTTGCAATTTGCAACCTAAATAATTTACTCATATTGGATGCTAGGCCATCAAAGCATTGTTCTTTGATTTGAGTGGATCATGTTTTGAATCCATGTTCAAATCTTAGTGAGGTGTAAGGTTTTTGTTGTTGATGATGTTAAAATCTTTGTTATAAAAGTTTTTGATGTTCCAGGATTCCTACAGAATATCCTAACATTCTCCAACTTAGGTTATAAAAGTTTGAGGAAACTAAAATGTAGTACTCCGTGATGAAGCATCGTTAGGCTATTTTATAGCAGTGAGCAGCTGACTACTACTTTCAAGATTAACATATATAATTACCATAAACAATAATTTATAATTGTAACTACTAAATATTTTTTATTGTATAAAAAAATTGAAATACAAAAGGAATCACGAGTTCCATATATGATTGATTATCTGAAGGGAAGAAGAACAAACAGTTTATCAACCAAGCAGAATTTTCTAGTAAGGTCTTGCTGATGAGTCCACCAGCACTTGTTTAGGGTCAAGAATAAGTCAACCACTTACTGATAATTTAGAACTTCATTCCAATAAATTTAACCTTCTACGCAAAATTACTCCAAAATTTAGTTCCATATAAACTAATTTTACAAACATTTTTTAAAATTTTTACATAGAGTGACTCATAGCAGTGAGCATTTTAAATTCTGGAACCAATATAAGCAATACAAACACAATCTTTCACCAAATTCATGGGTTACGCATATCACATTAGCCCATACCGAAGTAAATCCAAGACAGATGTGCACACACAATCAAACAGACAAAACCAGATAGGCATGTCAGATGCCAACAAACCATGGCACCTCTCAAAAAATCAATGCATTAATTACAAAAAACATTAATGATAGTTTGACAGCTATTCCTTGCGGTTCCTCTTGGCATGTACTGCATCAAATGATTTTTGTTCACAAAACTTTTCCACAAAACTTATACAAAAAATCCCTGCATTTGAATTTCCAGAGCATCACGTAAAGTGATAACAAACATCAGACTCAAACTAACCACTACATCCACATGCCCAAGTGCCCAAGGGATTAGATACAATTCCTCATTGAACAATCAAAGAAGAAACTCTGCACTAATTCACTAAATTCCACACCAGAAAATCTAATTTTGAGGAACAAAATCATAACCAAAACCCAATTTCTTCAATACCCGAATTCCTGATAACCACTCAATACCCCCAAGATGACTGATATCAAATACACGATCATAAAGATCAAATTTCCAATCATTTGATCACTATAATACTAAAAAACTGACAATCAAAATATCAGATAACCCAAATGCAAAATTTTAAAACTTTTCCATATGGCATGAGACCCAAAACCACCAATAAGGCAATTGTTGAGAAGGAAAGGGAAAGCGATTGAGGCTAACCACTTTGCTTAATTACATCTCTTGCATCAAAACTGTAAGTAACGGTGTGCCTGGGAAGAACCCAAAAGAGTGAAGAAATCAAAGCCGACAAACTGAGAAGGAGAAGGAACAGACACTTGAAACTGAATGGTCGAAGAAGGACCCAACAGAGTGGAGCCTCAACCTCACTCCCACCACTCTGCCCTTCTTCCTGCACATGTTGTTGCTCACTTTTCCCCATTTCCACAGCATCTGGAATCACCACCACACCCTCTCTCTCTCTCTCTCTACACAACACCACTCAACAGCAAGAATAAGAATAAGAGGCCAAAGCCTTGTTCATGGGACTTTTGGCCATCACACCCTTCTCTTTTTCTCTCTAGAAAAAACCATTAAAACCACTTCCCTCTCTTAACTGTAATCTACCTCTACCTATACTTGTAAATGTAAACTCTCTCTCTTTTTTATTCCCTTTCTCTTTCTCAATTTTTATTTTTTTCAATTAGGGTTAACTTTTAGGCTACCGAACGTTGAGGAGAAGCAAAGGTGAAAGAGAAAGATAAAGGGTGTACGAGCATAAAGCCAAACGAATATTATGTTACCACCGTATTATTATCCTTATCAGTATCACACACATGCACAAAAATTAAACAAAAAGAAAGAACTACCACCATTTCTTTTTTACTATATTTTTACCAACTCAAAACCACTATTCAAAATTCATTCATAAAAAATCCAATAACCCTTTTCACAAATCTGCATGCGAGATTCTTCCTGAAAATGCTAGCTGTTAAGGTTATTATCTTATTCCAACCAAATTTCCAACAGCAGCTACTGTTTGAGTTGGCATCTACTGCTACAACTACAAGCATTCAATAACATTTTTTTTTCTTCTTCATAGATATTACTAATAATAATTTGTGGTTTGATTAATGTGATTAACAATAATATTTGACTACAGAACAATGAGTGCGGTTAATTTAGCTGAGAATGCTTTTGTGTGGAAGAAGCTGAGAAATTGGCTAATGAAGCAGAGGCACGTGTGGGACTGAGGAGTGGAGAATCATGTTATTGGTGTCTACACCAATGAGATTAATGATATGTGCACGTTGTAATTGTCAGACCCAAACATTGCACACCAACAACACCTTCCACTTCTTCACCATCATGCATATTTATGTTTTTTATTGCACCATTCAACAAAACGCGTTATCTCTGTACAAACTTTTCTTTTCTTTTACAAACTTTTCTTTTATGTACAAAACTACTTAAAACTAGACTGATATATAACCATATGGGTTCACAGTAATAAACCACTCTCTAATCTCGTAAAATTAGAAAAAGGTTAAATCATTTCAGAGGTCTCCATTTTTTTAGCGAAATCTTAAGTAAATTTTCTAATTTTTATTTGATTCAATCGAGTTTCTATTTTAAAAATCCGATGTAATCAAATTCTTTCCACTAATAATATACTAATTGTGCTAATTATGTATCACATGTGAACACGTATATCTAATTAATCAGGTTGAAAATTCACTAGGTTGGAGTGAATCATAGAACAATACCATCTCTACAAGACAACTAAAAAGTAATATTTTAGTAAATTATTTAGTTTTGAAAGTGCACCTGTTAACTGGGGTGTTTCACTACCATAAGTTTCAATAATTTATCATTTATTGCATAGTTTCGGTTTATTAAAGTTGTTTTGGTGTGATTTCTTTTTGTTTAGATGCCTCTAGTGATCGGTGACTAATATTTGATTGTACGTTGCACTTGCTTAAAATATTAGAACACGAACACACATGGTTAGAGTTAGGTATCAATTACTAATTACTAAACGTGTGAAAAGGAAGGGGTTATTTTACACTGTTAATGATTTCGTACAAAATATTTCAAGTCATGGGTATAAATTTTCTTAATTGTTAGTATCAAATCTCGTAAAATATATAACATTTATATTTGTATAATCTTGAACCATTAAACGAGTTCACATTTAATTTTACTATTGCCATGGCTCACTGTAAATGAAGAAGATAAGTTACCAACTTGAAAAGTGATAGAATTTTTGTGTCCACTGATTTAGAGATAAGAACAAAGGCAACCAAAGGAACTCTCGTGATAATCTAGAATCTTGCAATTAGCAACGAAAAAGATAACCAAAAAAGTGTGACATAACTCACATTCCATAAGGATATGGTTGGTACATTTTTTTCTTTTCTTAAACTAAAGTAACGACGACTTCGTTAATTGAGAGAGAGAAATTTTGCTCACTCTTTTTTCTTGAATTGATCCAGTTTTAGAACAAGAAGAAAGTCATTTACTCTATTGGTGCAAACAAACAAACAAACACATCACTAAAATAATGATAATAAAAATGTTAGGTTGATTAAATAGGATACTGTTTATTTTTAATTAAATCTCTAAAGAATAATTCGATTCTTTTATCTCCGTTTATAAACTTGAATTATGTGAGATCTTTATTTGGGTGAACCAATAGATGAATTTTTTTCTTAAGAACGAATCCTATTTCATTTATAAAGACTTAATAAACAGTGCACTGTTTGTGGATCTGTGTCTTTTTTAATCCATGTTGGTTTCACTTCTATTTCAAGTGTAATCAGCTAGTAATATATTTTTCTTTTAAATTTAATTTTTATGTATTGTTTTGAATATACATCAAATTGAAAAACATTGGTATACGGTGGCGGATCTTCGACCAATATTTTGAGGGTGCCAAAATTTTGGTTGAATTACTCTTTTGTTCCATTTTTTGTTAAAAAATGTCAAGTTGGTCTTCTATTTTTTTTAGCCTCAATTTGGTCCGATTTTTTTAAAAATTGATGCAATTTGATTATTTTCGTTAAATTTCTTTAAGCGAAGCAATGATTTTTTATCATGACTGACTCTAAGATTAGGTTAGTTTCACAAACAAAACAAATCATCTTTATTCACAACTTCAATTTTGATTAAAAAATCTTGATCTGGTTCAGAAAATTTAACAAAAAATGACCAAATTGTATCATTTTTTCAAAAATCGAAATCAAATTGGGACTAAAAAAAATTGGAGGACTAACTTCACAATTTTGAACGAAAATAAAAATTAAAAGATCAATTTTAAAATATTTATATAAACTGGTAAAAACATTGTATTTACTTTCTTTAAGATAATAAAAAATAATAAAATTATAATTATTGTTATCATTATAATTATAAAATAAATACAAATAATTTTTATAATTTTACTATAATTAGTTTTCATTTATAATAGTTAAGTTTCAAATAAAAATAGTCAAATAAAAAAATGATTAAATTAAATAAGTGATCACTTGAAAGATAATGTCAATAAAATAATTAGTTTTATTTTTAAAAATATTAAAAAGGTAAAATTGAAAATGTGAAAAACAAAAAAAAAATAATAGAAATATATTAAATATAGATATATATAAATATTTTAAATTTTGGGGGGGGGGGGGGGGGGGGGGGGGGCATGGTCCCCCTATGTTCATAGGTCCGCTTCTGTTGGTAAATGTGTATACAAATAAACAAATTTAGTTATACTAATGAGTCGGTCGGTCAAGTCAACCGTGATTAATCAGTTATGTGGAGACTACTTCAAAGAAGACTTTCAAAAATGTTATTAAGTGTCTGACAACACATCACTCAGTTTTTCAGTCATTGTCAACTCGACTAAAACTTACAATTTGGATCATAAGACTGCGTCGAACAGGTCCCAATTAGACTAGTTAGAAGATTCTATCTTGGTCCTTTTTATAAATTTGTGGTGAGGTCGATTGGTCATCATCAACCAGACGACGTGTGTGAAAATCACTCAACCATTTAGTTAAACATAAATAGGACAATAATAAATAATACGAATTAAAAGTAATTGAGTTATGATTATATGACTGTTGAAACTCTTATCTCACATTAATTACCGTATTTATCGTTTTTATCAATCCATCATACGTTCACTCCAATCTAAAAAGAATATCGAGATAGAAAACAAGACAAAAGACTTGAAGGACTTGAAAATTAATTAAGTAGACATCCAACCTCGAACCCAAAATATTAGTGTATGTAATATTTTATTATTGGGTGACCATATAAAACTTCTCATATTTGCTGTTTTCTTAATTTTGGAGTAAAACATGCAACTAATGATAAATTATGATAGTTTGGTTAAGTCACTAGTCAAACGTGTACACATGGCCATAAATCATAACACAATGAAAAAAAAAATGAAATTTTTAGTCTTCTAAGTTGATGACCAAGTTTGACCCTGGACGATTTTTTTACATTTTGGAAAACTTCATATTTACGTACAAAATTAAATATTGAATAATATATTATATAAGTATTCATTACTTTTGTGAATAATTGAAATACATTAATTAGAAACTCAGAAAAATATTCTAAAAAACTAGCCCTCTAAAACCTAAGCTCTTAAAAATATTTGTAGGGCAAAGTTAATGTTTACGTTTTAAATAACTATTTATTTATGATCGATTGTAGTTATCATTTTTTCTTTTCTTCACGTATTTAGTCTTTCACGATAGGGTTTATTTTTTAGGAAAAAAAATATAGTCACTTATTTGATTCAAACTATGATTTTTTTTTAAGTTTAATTTAATTAGTCGGAATATATTAATTTGATCCTAAAATTTTAAAATAATATACAATTTTAAATTTGTTTCAATTTAGTACTCAAATTTAAAATTCTACATCATAATTTAAACAAAATGGAAAAAATTGGAGATTATGATCCCACTGCTCCTTCAATATTTTGCATTCGTCCATAAATGTCTCTTTCTTTTGTTTGACAAACAATTTTTAGTTTGGGAGAATATTTAAATAAGGGTGAGAAATGAATATAACTTATGAAAAATTAAAAATAAATGAGAATAAAAAATAAAAATTATCTTAATAATTTTTTTTAATATATTTGATTTTATATTTTATTATTTACTAATATTAAATATTATATTTTATAAAAGAAATAAAAAATACATAATTTAATTTTTATTAATTTTTCAATATACTATCTAATTTAAAAAGTACATATAATTTAAAGAATTTAAAAATATACATAATTCAAAAAAAATTTAGACACATAATTTAAACAAAATTAAAAAAGATTGGGGTCGTGACCCACACATGCTCTTTCAATCTTCCGTAATTGTCCACAAGTGTCTTTTTTTTTTGACAAACAATTTTTAATTTGGGAGAATATTTTATTTGAGCCTTCTTCTTGCTAATAATTTATTTATGTGGCATTAGCATAAAAAAAAGTACAACCTTCATTAAGAAAATAACGATTCTTTATCATTTTCTTAGGTAAGATGAGAAAATGTTGAAGGCTTGATCTTTTAAAAACGAGTTTGAACGACATATATTAAAAATTTTAAAATATTCTGAAGATTATAAATAAACATTTTTCTGTACTTTTATTCTAAAATTGCAATTGAAGTTTATGTGAATTTTAATCGTCTTTCCATCTCGTATTTCTCTTGTTATATTGCAATATTTTTTAGTAACTCTAATGTTAGAAACATATTGGAAGCTTGAGATTCTAATCCTGACGTTTTTAGATGTTGGGTTCTCGTATTAAATGAAAATTTGTGTTCTCGAATACTTCATACTCATGTATTGTTTATTATTTATTTTAATATGGTAATTCTCTTCTTCCCAATTTGTTTTAAATGGGAGAAAAAATATTTTCGTAAATATGTATTAAGATATATAATAGATTTTACAAACAATTTTTCTTCTCATCCTAAATATATCTAACGAGCAAACATAAAAAAAAAAAAACAAAAAATTGATATAAACTAAAATGATTTTAAATTAATATAATATTTCTTATATACGGGGTAGAAAGATTCAATGCAGCAGTCAAAATATACTGAAGACATTGAATATTTAAATGGTGCATATTTGGTATAATTCACATTAATATAGTTTCATTTCATCTCTAATTCACAATAAATAAAATATAATATTATCAAGTTCTTTTTTAAAATTATATATATATTTCCTCTTCTTTTAATGTGAAATATAAAAAAAATATTATATAAATATCAAGAGTAATGAATATTAATTTAATAATATATATTTAAGATATACTTTAATTTTATGACTCATAATCTTAAATGTTTACACGTAGCTTAACTTTAAATTCATAACTCGTGTAATGGGAACGACTACCTACACAGAAAATTTAAAATAACCCTAATATCATATTTAATTACATTTAAACGATAATATAACTTTTAGAATAATTATTACAAAATAATTCTATTATCAATGGAAATATCACTATTGATGTGAGACTTTCATAATTATTATGAAATTAATCAGTTATTAAATATGATAGATTGATAATGTCAACATAAAATTATTTTATATGCATTAAATTAAATAATCATACATGTCCCAATATGATTTAAGATGTTAAAATTCTGATTTTTATTCATTTTAGTATTTCATTTAAAAATAGTTATAAATTAAGGTAAATGCTATAAATATCATAGTTATGGTTTTAGGAAAGAGCGTAACATAAAATTAAGGTTTTATTTACATGTTTCCTCAATCCACCTTTAAAATTAGGCCATAATTTAGGTTGTTTAACTGTGAATTATTATAAATTTTCAAGTATTTAAGTTCGATCCATTTTTGTACATAAAAAATACATCCTAAAAGAAAAAGAAAAAAGTCTGTTGAAAACAAAATTAAGTCGCTGTAATTGAATTATCTGAGAAATTAGCAGATATAAAATTATTGGTTTATGTTTTTAAATGCGATTTGAACCCAAATATTTTGTTAACAACTGTTATAAAAGCACCTAAAAAGATGTTTAAGTAAAGTTGATATAATTTAAACAATATATAATAAATAACAAAAAGAACGATATAATACAAATAAATTCATATATATCCAAACAGGCTGCGTTTATTTTTAAAAGGTTAAATTATACTTTTAGTCCTCATTTTCGTAACAAAATTTAAATTTGGTCTCTCAATTCTTTTTTATCTCAATCTGATCCTTATTTTGGAAAATTTGATGCAATCAAGTCCTTTCTGTTAGTGGTATAGTAACGGTGTTAAATGGGATACCACGTGTCAGCTTCTGGATTTTTTTTATATTTTTTTTACTTTTATTTTTATTTATTTATTTTTTTTTAATTTTTTAAAAAATTAAAAATTTGCACATCTCAAGCTGACATCCGTGCCACGTGGCAGTGATAGTATCACGTGTCACTATTATCGCTTGTGTCATTTTCTCATTCTTAATTTGGTCCCTATATTTTAATTTTTGTTTCTATTTAATCCCAATTTTTGTAAAAATGATACAATTTCGTCCCCTCCAAATTAAAACAAAAATTTTAAAATGTTATACAAATATTTTTATTAAATTTATTTTTTTATTCAAATTGATATTTTTATTATATATTTTCAATAAAACTAAGTTTATTTAAATTTGTTTCACATTCAATTTTACTTAAAAATGTTTTCAAATTTCAAATTTATTTGTTTATGATTGTTACATAAATTAGTTAATTTTTCTTAAATTATATAATTATTATTTTTATACCAACTAAAATATTTGTATAAAAATTATTGAATTTTACACATTTTAAAAATATGCAATTATTTAAAATATAAATTCAAAAAAAAAATTAAAGTATAATGTAATAAAATATCAATATAATTTATGAATTTTTTTGTTATTAGTATTATTTTCTATTAACAACTTTAAAACAATTTTAAATAAAGTTTAATTTAAAATATAAATTAAAATAAACTTAATCTTGTTAAAAATATTTACTTGAAATATCAATTTTGATAGAAATATTTGTGTACATTTATATAGAAATTAAATTTGATTTCAATTTAGAGAGGGACAAAATAGAATAATTTTTACAAAAATTGGGACTAAATTGAAACAAATTAAAATACTGAGACCAAATTGAGAATAGGAAAATGACACATGGCATAATAGTGACACGTGGCACTATCACTGTCACGTGGCACGATGTCAGTTTGACACGTGGCAAATTTTTAATTTTTAAAAAAAAATTTAAAAAAATAAAATAAAAATTCAAAAATAAAAAATAAAAAAAATAAAAAAATCCGGGAACTGACATGTTGCACTCCCATTTAACACCGTTACTACACCACTAACGGAAATGACTTGATTTCATCAAATTTCCCAAAATAAGGACCAGATTGGGATAAAAAATAATTGAGGGACCAAATTCAAATTTAGCTACGAAAATGGGGACAAAAATATAATTTAACCTTTTTAAAATATCAAAGTTTATCTATTTCTTAAATAGCAACAATAATAAATATTTTGGAACAGCAGTGGTAAAGTAATTTTTGTTTTCTCAATAGATGCTTTATTTTTATCTGTTGAAAATAGAAACTTGACTATAAATTATATATTTGCAAAATTAAAACTATAAAACATCTTAGAATAAATAAGATAGCTAGACAGAGAAAACAAAAGAAAATAGGTTTTAAGACGAAAGGGAGAGAAGAACAACCCTAACAAATACTACTATTAGGTACGAAACAACGGAACAGATATACCAACAGTTGTGTTGGATAAACCATGCTACCAATAATAGTAATAATAAATAATAATATACTATTTATTTTCTTAAGAAATGCACTGCCACGTGTACCTTACAAAAAAAATAATAATAACAGCATTTATGAAAAAACAAAGGAATCTCACACAAAAAACCGTTTTTATTTTGAAAATCTGGTAAATAGATTTATGTAATTTATTATAACTCAAAATCTTATCGAGTAGATATTTATATTACACGAGTGATTCAAATGATTAAGATTTAATTTACAAAACCTTCTAATTTGAAATATGTTGACATAAAAAATACGGTCCATTAAATTTTTAAACGGTTATTAGATAAAAAAAAAAACTTATTATTATTGTTTAATTAATCTTTCTGACTAATATTTCTAAAAGTATATAAAACATGTGGGTTTGTTTGGGGAAAAAAGAGGGTTAGTTTGGTGCAACAACATTGAGAAAAGAAAAAAATAAGAAGCACCAAGAATTTGGATTTGATAGATATAGTACGTAGCAACTTTCTTGGTGGTTGGATTGTTCACACATGCTTGTCTTCTCCTAACAACCTACTAACTCCACCTCATTCATTATCCACATATCAAATTTTTATTTTTCTTCTTTCTTAAATATTTATATTAGATCAATTTTTTTTTATTACAACTTCAAAAAATCTATTTCCGAAAAGATACCCAATATTTAATATACGAAACAAATAAGTTGTCAACATTTGACATTTTCTTTTAATTTCTAACTGAGTTAAAATATAATTTAGATAAAATAAAAAAAAGGGAATAGATCATTTAAAGCAATATTTTTACAGAAAAATCTTTGGACATGTCACTTGTGCTCTTCCTTTAAGCAAGAGTTGTTGTTTAGAAAGGGAAGGTGAAAATGTTGGAACCAAGAAATTTGGGTTTTTCTTCCTACACCCCTTTAATCTTTAATCGCATCCCCATAAAATGTAGTATATTCATTTCATTCTTGAATAAAATACATTAAAAATTTTAAATTGACTTTTTATTTCCACCTTTTCTTTTCTTGTTTTTCTCTTTTTTCTTCAGAAATGCTCTATCTCTCCACCGTTTTTTCTCCTTTCAGATTGACTATTCCAATATTAATGATGGTGAAGGAGGAAATGACCCAGAGGAAATAGTGGAAGTAGATGAAGTATTTCTGAAAAATTAAAAAGAATAAGAAAAAGTGAGAATAAAAAAAGTAAATTTAAGGTTTCTAATATATTTTATTTAAGGATAATATTACATTTTATTGGGGTAGAGGAAGAAAAAAAGAAGGTGCAGACAGAAAAGACAAGAAATTTGGGTTGAATGATTTGGTTTGGGCCGTTGATTTGACTAGATTCGGCCCATCAGTTTCTGTGGAATAGATTCCTAAAGATGTCAGCCACTTATTTGGGCCATTTCAGTTCCACATGTGTACATCATTAATTCTCATCAAGTTTGGTTAATTCAAAGTGCTATTAACTGAATTATGAATGTTGGTTACAGTTAATTTCAATGTGCATTATCATAACACATTTTCAATGGCTCTTTCCAATCCCACTGTTACTCTGTCGTTCAAATGCATAATTGATTCCTATCCATCAAAGCCAAATCTTCTATTTTCATCATCCTCACGACAAAAATTGAAAACCTCCCACCTCGTATTACAAGAAACTGATTATGGAAAATGGAGGAACATGATTTCATTTTTCCCAGGTTTTCGAACTAAAGACAGGGATGTTGGCAGCCTCAAGCAGGAGCTCTATGAAACAATTGCACCCCTTGACAGAGGTGCCGAGACTACTCTCGAGGACCAACAACGTGTGGACCAGGTCCAAGTGAAAACTAAGAATTCACATGTTACATTATTTTAGTGGTTATGTTTTAACTGTGTCTTTGGGTTTTATTGTTCGTGAGTTGTGATTATAACGGGTCTTATCGATCTAGATTGCTCGTAAACTTGAGTCTGTGAATCTTGTGAAGGAGCCTCTCAAATCCGATTTGCTCAATGGGAAATGGGAGCTTTTGTATACCACATCTCAATCGATTCTGCAAACACAGGTTTGTCTGTTAGGGTTTAGTCTGTTAGGATTTATGAATTCAGATTGCCCCAAATTGAATTAAGATCACTTTCTTATTACTCTTGTTTCTTGTTTTTGTTGGACTGAACATGTGAATTTGGAAAACACTCTGTGTGGTCTGTTTTGAATTTTTGAGGATTAATTGTAGTGTAATTATCCCAGAGACCGAAATACTTGCGACCAAATGGAAAGATCTATCAGGCAATTAACGTGGATACTTTGAGAGCTCAAAATATTGAAACTTGGCCCTTCTACAACCAGGTACTTCAGTTCAAAGTTCTAAGAACTATTTTAAGTATCTGTTTATGTGGATTAAAACACAGACAATGTTGACTTTGGTTTCTTGTGAATTTTGTGTTAGTCTGTTGAAATGAGAACCAAAATTTGGCTCCATTCAGTTCAGAGATTATGCTTTTTATTTTGAATTTTCTTGAGTGTAGTTTCATTAGCATGACTTGTTGGAATGTTAAGGCTATTGAATTTGCAATGCTTTGGAATGTACATGTTGCCATTGTTGGTGCAGGCCACTGCAAATTTAGTGCCTCTTAACTCAAGAAGGGTTGCTGTCAAGTTTGACTTCTTCAAGATAGCTAATCTGGTAGGTCATGTAGTGATTGAAATTACTGTCATTATTACTGTTTAATCAAACATCACAGAATAAAATTTAACATAATTTGATAATTTGTATAGATACCTATTAAATCACCTGGGAGTGGTCGTGGTCAATTGGAAATTACTTATTTGGATGAAGATTTAAGGTAAGTCAGTGACTATAATAGTATAATTTGTTGTTTCTGACTCACATTCTTCTGTTTCTTTCCTTTCTTGAATTCAATATCAATTGTAGTTTTAAGTCTGAATTTACTTGTGATGCGTGATCCTCGCAGAATATCAAGAGGTAATAGAGGTAATTTGTTCATCTTGAGAATGGTGGATCCATCCTATAGAGTCCCTATTTGACGTGGATTCTTCAATGATAGGTTGTGGTGGCTTCAATTTTTACTTTTTGCACATAATTAATGCTATCACTGAGTTATAAAATTCAGCTCAATACTTATACTTCATCTGATTTGTATATTTATTTTTTGTACAATTTTATTCAAATGATATAATTTAACGAAACACGAGAATCTTTCCAATTGATGTAACATTTTAAACATAAGTTTTTATTTGATCTTCTAAATTAAAAAAAAAAAAACTAATAATATAAATATATAATAATTAATATTTTTTAACACGCACAAAAACGCACTGCACATGTTTGCGGTGCCTATGTATAAACAAACTTTTTAGTAATACAAAATAAATAACAAACAAATCATGATTATGTATTTGATCAAAGAAAGATAATATGTAGTTACTACATCTAACTATTTAACATCTTCATAAGTTTTTTCATGCCAAGTTTTTTATCTTGAAGTTTGCTTTTCTGTCCAAACCTGCAAATTAAAATAAATAATACAAAATATATTAATTAAATATTTAAATATTCATTTTGAGTCGCTAAAATATTTATATATTTGTAGTACCATAGGTTTAAGTATATCAAAACAGATATCAATTTAAAATTCTTCTTAGGATTATCTTTCAAAACAACTCAATGTAAAGGTCTTTCCAACCTAAAAATAGATATCAATTTCAAATGGACTAACACATCTTGATTTATTTTGAATCTACAAAAGATGGTAAATCCATATACATGGATTTTAGGTCCCGTAAGAAGATGACATTAATAAAAAATGTTAATTTATGCACTTTATAATTTTTTATGTGAATAACTTTGTAGTGAAACCTATTTCTAAAAGTTTTATCACTAAACCTGAAATTTTTACTAGGATTGAATTCCCACTCGAAGTCACTTTTTATTATTATATTTTTAAGTATATTAAATCCGCTTTGAGGATATTAGAAGTTTTTCAACTAAATATAGTAGTTATCCTTTAAAATTTTAAATATGGATATCAATACTACCAAACACTTCAAATTAATGTTAGTTAGAAGTAGGTTAACAATTTAAGTGAAACCAATTATCCAAAAGCTTATTTTATTATCTTTAAATCTTTTCATCATCCCTAGATGATGGGTTAAAATGTATGAATTTTAGTAAAATCAAAGTCTTTACCTTATTTTAATTATTTAAAGCTCTCATAACCAGAATATTAAAAGACAAAAAAATAATCTGTCATATAACCTGTTCAAACGGATCATTAATGTCTCCATTAAATCTCATCATATAAGTGATTCATTTTGGAATTCCTGATTTTCTAATATGATCCACAAATTAAAAATATTAAAAAAATATACAAATTTCAACTATAAAAAATCTATAGACATTTGTAATTAATGTTAAAAGATAATTTGTGATATAACATGTTCTAACGGATAGTAATGTCCTCATTACATCTCATCATATAAGTGATTCCACTTTGAATTTTCTGATTTTCTAACATGACCTGTAAATTAAAAATATTGAATATATAATTTATAATAAATATATATAAAATACTCATTTTAACTATAAAAAATATTTAGATATTTGTAATTAAAATTAATGTCAAAAGATAATTTGTGATATAACCTATTCTAATGGATTATTAATATCTCATTTCCTCATTATGCAAGTAATTTCACTTTGAAATTTCTGATTTTCTAACATGACCTGTAAATTAAAAATATTAATAAAGAATATATAATTTACAATAAAAAAATATAAATACTCATTTCAAAGTATAAGAAAATTTAGATATTTGCAATTAAAATTAATATCAAACAAATTAATTTTAAATATTATTAGATTATGTACCGGTGATGAATAATATTATCGTTGTAGATGTCCATTATAAAGTTTTGATTCTCTATGACTCAAAATAGAGGTATCACTAACTAATACATAATTTACAATAAAACAACTATTAAAAATCCAAATTTTAATTATGTATTTAGGTATTTCTTTTATTTAATTATATATTTTATTTTTGTGGGATTTTATTCAAAGGATGTATTACATCTAAAAACATACAATATATTTTTTTCCTTACAATTTAAATTTAATTACATACTTTTTTTTTGTGTGATTTTGTTCGAAAAATATATTTCATTTCATGAAACATCAATAGAAACTTTTCTTTTACTAACACATTGAATATCAATCGCAATTTAAGAAAATTTTGATGATGTAAATCTTATACTTTATATATATATATATATATATATATATATATATTTATTTATATATTTATTTATTTATTGTGTGACATATAATTTCTGTTAAAAAGGTTTGAATAACATGAAATGTGTGTATACAATTATTAAAATTTATATCATCTATATCTATATGAGATGTTTATATACAATCATTATTAATGTAAATTATAGGTATATTAGCCGTTATGGATTTATGGATCCATATAAAATAAATACAACACAAAATTGAAGTTAAGCTTAAAATTTGTTATTAAAAACACACATAGATATAAACAAAATTTTGCCACACAAAATGAAAAAAGAGAGTTAAACTTGAAATATTATAAACAAAAGTAATATATATTAAAAAAGTTAGGAAAAATAGATAGAAAAACATGAAATATGTTTGTACATATAATTGCTAAAGAAAAATGTATGCAGCAGAATCTTGTATAAACAATAATAATAATAATATAATAGAATAATAACAATAATAATAAAAGTAGTAGTAAAATAATAGTAATATTGGTAATAAAAGTAATAATATAAATATATAATAATTAATATTAACATTAACAAGAATCTTTCCATTGATGTTAAACATTAATTTTTATTTGATCTTCTAATTAAAAAAAACTTTAATAATATAAATATATAATAATTAATATTTTTTTAACACACATGCACACAAACGCACTTCACATGTTTGCGGTGCCTATGCATGAACAAACTTACTAAAAAGTTAATAATACAAAATAAATAACAAACAAATCATGATTATGTATTCTATGAAAGAAAGATAATATATATGTAGTTACTCGATCTAACTATTTAACATCTTTATAAGTTTTTTCATGCAAAGTTTTTTATCTTGAAGTTTGCTTTTTTGTCCAAACCTGCAAATTAAAATAAATAATTCAAAATATATTAATTAAATATATAAATATTCATTTTAAGTCACTAAAATATTTATATATTTGTAGTACCATAGTTTTAAGTCTATCAAAAACAGATATCAATTTAAAATTCTTCTATGGATTATCTTTCAAAACAACTCAATGTAAAGGTCTTTCCAACCTAAAAATAGATATCAAATTCAAGTGGACTAACACATCTTGATGTATTTTGAATCTATAAAAGATGGTAAATCCATATACATGGATTATAGGTCCTGTAAGAAAATGACATTAATAAAAAATGTTAATTTATGCACTTCATAGTTTTTTATGTGAACAACTTTGTAGTGAAACCTATTTCTAAAAGTTTTATCACTAAATTCTACTTGTACACCAAATTATAATTACATAAATATTTTACATAACTATGTTGATTTTAATTCAAAGCTAGTTAATTTAAATGTTTTAAACCTGAAATTTTTATTAGGATTGAATTCCCACTCAAAGTCACTTTTTATTATTATATTTTTAAGTATATTAAATCCATTTTGAGGATATTAGAAGTTTTTCAACTAAATATAGCAGCTATCCTTTAAAATTTTAAATATGGATATCAATTCTACCAAACACTTGAAATTAATGTTAGAATTAGGTTAACAATTTAAGTGAAACCAATTATTCAAAACTTTATTTTATTATCCTTAAAATCTTTTTATCATCTCTAGATGATGGGTTAAAATGTATGAATTTTAGTAAAATCAAAGTCTTTACCATATTTTAATTTTTCAAAGCTTTCATATCCAGAATGTTAAAAGACAAAGAATAATTTGTGATATGACCTGTTCTAACGGATCATTAATGTCCTTATTAAATGTCATCATATAAGTGATTCCACTTTGAAGTTTCTGATTTTCTAACATGACCTGTAAATTAAAAATATTGAATATATAACTTACAATAAAAATATATATAAAATACTCATTTTAACTATAAAAAATATTTAGATATTTCTAATTAAAATTAATATGAAAATTGTGATATAACCTATTCTAATGGATTATTAATATCCTCATTTACTCATTATGCAAGTGATTTCATTTTGAAGTTTCTGATTTTCTAACATGACCTGCAAATTAAAAATATTAATAAAGAATATATGATTTACAATAAAAAATATATAAATAATCATTTCAAGTATAAGAAAATTTAGATATTTGCAATTAAAATTAATATCAAATAAATTTATTTTAAATATTATTATATTATGTACCTCTTCTTACCGGTGATGAATAATATTATCATTGTACATGTCCATTATAAAATTTTGATTCTCTATGACTCAAAATAGAGGTATCAATAAATAATACATAATTTAGGATAAAACAACTTTTAAAAATCCAAAGTATTTAGGTATTTTTTTATTATTTTATTATATATATATATATATTTATTTTGGTGGGGTTTCATTCAAAGGATGTATCATATCTCACGAAACATACAATGTTTTTTTTTTCTTTACAATTCCAATTCAATTACATTTTTTTGAGCGATTTTGTTCGAATGATATATTACATTTCATGAAACATCAATAGGAATTTTTCCTTTACTGACACATTCGTAATTTAAAAAAACATTGATGATGTAAATCTTTATGATACTTTCGTTTCATACTTTAATTTTAACAACACACGTATATATGCACACACACGTACGCACACGTACATTGTTATATATATATATATATATATATATATATATATATATATATATATATATATATATATATATATATCGTTACATATAATTCCTATTAAAACGATTACATGAGTTATTATTAAAATAAAATGTAGACATATTATACATTATAAATCCTGAACACAATAATACTAATAATAATAATAATAATACAAATCGAATAATAATAATTTATATCATCTAGATGAGACACTTATATATGATCATTGTTCATGTAAAATGTTGGTATATTATTCGTTATGGATGGATCCATACAAAATAAATACAATACAATTTTGAAGGTGAGCTTAAAATTTGTTATTAAACACACATATAGATATAAACAAAAATTTTCCATATAAAATAAAAAAATGATTATACTTGAAATATTATAAACAAAAGTAATATATATATTAAAAAAGTTAAAGAAACATGAAATGTGTTTGTACATATTATTGCTAAAGAAAGACGTATGCAGCAGGAATCTTGTACAAACAATAAGGACAATAATAATTATAATAATAATAATGCAGAATAATAGCAATAATAATAAAAGTAGTAATAAAATAATAGTAATATTGGTAATAAAAATAATAATAATGCTAAATATTCATTAGTACTACTACTACTAATAATAATGTAAAATAATAATAATTATAATTGAATAATGGTAATATAAATACTAATATAATAATAATAATATAATAGGATAAATATATTGTGCATTATATGGATCCCGTAAAAAATAATAATTATAAAAGCATGAAAAATGTAATATATTGTGAAATGTATTACATATTAAAAAAGATATATAGTAACATGAGTTTGAGGTTACAATTTTTAAATAAAAATCATAATTCAGACGTTGTTATCGGTATAAACATTGACACTATGATAAATAATTAGACATTGACACTATGATAACTAATTAGTGTTGAGTATGTTTTGTTTTTTTATCTTAAATTGTGAAATTGACATAATAATTGATCGGTGATGTATAGTAAAATAATATTGTTGTATGATTAAAATTTATAATTAAACTTTTGAATTATATATTATATTAAAATAAAGTGTATATGAAATGTTGTTAAGTTAAAATGTAGCCATATTATACATTATGGATCTTGTAAGAAAAAAAAGATAAACATGAAACTTATGTTCAAATTGGTGATAGAAACATATATAGATATAAACAACTTAAAACATATAAACAAAACAAATTTATTGATTCAAATATTAATAACAAAAATAATATAATTATTATAGTATTACCAATTACCAATAAAAACTCCATTCATACTTAAAGAATTTTATTAAAATAATTAATGAAATCACTAATTGATAAAAAATATTTAAAAATTAATCATATAATTATTAATTGCAAATGCCAAATTTAGAAGATTTCAAGGAAAAGAAAAACTATGCATTGATAGTTAGAAAACTAAAAACAACTAATGTAATTAATTAATCAATTAATGAAATATTTTTAGAAACAAATCATATTATTATCATTGATTGTAAGAATAAATGTTATAATCACTATGGCATTTAATTTGTATATAATGATGGTTAAAGATAAACGTATAAAAATAATTGATTACGCATATATGTTGCTGCAATGGCTGTAGAATAACGAAACTCTATACATCACTTTTGATAATACTAAAATACTCTTTAAATTTATTAGCTTTTAATCTAGATAAAAAAATGATGCTGCAAAGGAAATAAATAAATAAATAATGAATCAGGCCTATGGATTGAAAAGACGAAAATATGATGCTGAAAAGAAAAAAAAAAAAAAAGAAAAAGAAAAAAAAAAAAAAAAAAAAAAAAAAAAAAATTTTAAAAAATATAAAAAATTATT
>Ga0214543_1000632_pt1 | contig 61025 bp, 34 predicted proteins | sample CNSS2metaG_FD_160094 | JGI IMG/M metagenome (GOLD analysis project Ga0214543, IMG submission 160094) | Root nodule microbial communities from cowpea collected in UCLA plant growth center, Los Angeles, California, USA - CNSS2 | ecosystem: Host-associated > Plants > Roots > Nodule | place: USA...
AAAAAATGGACTGAAATATAATTAAAATAACAAATATATGGACCAAATTGAGATTCAAACAATAACTTGACACGTGTCACCTTACTGACTTGACACGTGGCACAATATTGATGTGACACGTGGCATGAATAATTTTCAAAAAAAAAATTAAAAAATTTAAAAAAAAATTAAAAAAAAATTAAAAAATTTTTTTAAAAAAAATAAAAAATTCAAAAAAATGAGAAGCTGACACGTGGCATATCCTTAACATCGTTAACTCTGTACTAACGGAATGGGCCTAATTGTTACACATTTTCAAAAATATGGACCTAATTGAGACTAAAAAAAAATCTTAGGACCTATTTGAGATTTTTCAACAAAAACATGGACGAAGAGAGTATTTTAACCTTTTACAAATGATATTCATCTTTCAAACTCTAAGTAAATGCTTGAACACAAATTTATATAGACAGTTGATTTTTCCTTACTTGAATGTAAATATAAAATAAAATTCATTTAACCTTTTCATTTTTTAAAAAAAAATGCATAGAAATAAAATATATTAATATAAAAGCTACATTTATTTTGAGTTTTTGAAAGAAATTAATCAATAAAATAAGTACCGTCTATAAATTAATTGGCACTTTTCAATAAACTTATTACCAACCATCAAGGTTGCAGCATTGTGACATCATGCAGCAAGACAAACTAAAACTCTCCCACTATTTCTGTGATCAATATCATCGAAACTGGATTATGTACACGAAGTATTAAACTAATACAAGCTTCAAGAATATTTCAAAGATGATTTAAGGCTTTTTATTATTTCCAAATTAATATGCTGAGCGCTGACATGACATAAAAACACCAATAATTATTTCAGTCATTCTTGCGTCAGTCATAATTCCACATCTTTGTTACACTACGCATATACCATATATAATATCATTTGACTTTGAGGCCCTTCGTTTTTAACTTGAATTCTTTGCTTGGTTCCTTTCCCACACCAGATTTCTTCTTCTGCAAAGCAAATGAACTTCTTGAAGCTCCTGTTCCACTGCTTCATACCTTTTGCTGTCGCATATGCATCATCTGATTGCCAATATTATTCTTGGTGCAGCGACAACAACATCCTTATTCGTTTTCCCTTCCAAATACAAGGTCTGCAACATCCTTATTGCGGCTACCCTGGTTTCCAACTAACATGTTCCAATGATAGCAAAACAGTTATAACACTTCCTTACATGGGAAAGTTCTTTGTCCGCAACATTAACTACCTCAGACAAGAGATGCAAGTGTATGACCCAGATGATTGCCTTCCAAAACGTCTTCTAAGCCTCAACCTTTCGGCTTCTCCCTTCATTGTCACTTCACTCCGCAACTACACCCTCTTCAGCTGCCCAACTCCGCACACAGGGTCGCAATTCATTCCCATTGATTGTCTCAGCAATTCAACGTCTTTTGTGTCGGCTATTCCTTCACTCAACTTCACCACTTCGTTGCCCGACTCCTGCCATGTTCTAAAGAAACTATCATTTCCAGTTGCATACCAGCAAAATTTCAGTGATGATCTCCTTAGTGGGGATCTTCTATTAACATGGTCTTCACCTGATTGTAGATATTGCGAATCACAACAAGCTCTGTGCGGATTTGAGAGCATAAACAGTGATCAAGTTAGTTGTTTCTTTGATTACCAAACGGGTAAATATACTCCTTCTACTTCACTTTATTATTTTTTAAGCTTTTTTTGATAATTTTCAAATTGAATGTTATTTATTTTTATTTTATATATATATCATTCTATACAAATATTGTTCAATTAATTATTTTCTGCTTTGTAAATTATAAATAATTAGGTAAGAGAATTAACTATACATAGAGATAAAACAAAATGGAGAAAAAATGGAGAGATATTATGGTTATTTGATTTTCAATGTGTTCTTTTTTCCATAGTTGGTTAGAAACTTGTTATCCAACGTGTTTAAAGTAGTGAAAGAAACAAAAGGAGCTATATTGACTTGTTCGTGTTTTCAATGGAGATGCCATTGTTATGTGGGCCATAAGTTTGCATCGTGTTCTTAGTACTATAAATTGCAAGAAAAATTATAAAAGTCAATGTACGTTATCATATGATTTATTTTTTGGGTACGTCCTTTGACTTTAATAGTTGGTTTGCAAGTTGAGACTTAATTAATCAAAAATGCATTAAAATCATCCTGAAGTCGTGGCTTGCTTGCAAATTCAAAGTCATCAATCATATTCTAATGCATATGGCTAAGGGGGTTACTCTATCGCATTAATTACTTCAAAAATTACTCGGTAATTATTATTTAAAATATTTGATACACGAATATATACCTACATAGAGTGAAACAAAAACCATAAAATATTACATTACTAATTATATTTTGCCCTAGCACAGGATCAAACACTACATTGAAGAGTTAATTTAGTTTCAATAAAATAAGATAAGAAAATCTTGAGCAGACAGTGATGGTATTGTTTTGAATTTTCAGGAGGTGCAGAACATGGTCTTCGAGTTTTTGGAATCATCACATTATCCATCGTTGGACCAGCTATCATGTGTGCCATTGCAATGGCATGCTACGCCTCCTTCAAGTACAGAAGAGGCAACACAGCCAGAATTTCTGCAGCACAGAGGTCTGCACCAACTGAAATAGCCGAAGCTGGCACCGTTAGGATGGGTCTGGATGAGTCTACAATCGAGTCGTATCAGAAACTGGAGTTAGGGGAGAGCCGAAGAGTTCCAGGACCCAATGAAGGATGTTGCACCATATGTTTGTCAGAGTATAAAACCAAAGACACGATACGATGCATTCCTGAATGTGCACATTGCTTCCATGCTCACTGCATCGATGAATGGCTTCGCATCAACACTACATGCCCTCTCTGCCGCAACTCTCCCTCTGCAGTTCTACCTGTGTCCACTGATCATTGATATTGTTGTTTTTACTTCGAATACATATCATATAGGTGATAAATGCTCAGCGTAAGAAATTTAAGCAAATAAAGAACTGAAGAAGTCTGTGATCACTCTCAGAATGGTGCCATTCATGGTGATGCAGTGAGAAATGTTTTTGTCTGAGAATAATCATGCACGGCTTGAAGGAAGTCGTAAAAGGAATACCAAAAGCCATGTGATTTGAGTGAGCCAGAAAAGTATGTTCTTATGTTACCGGTATGCGTAAACAATAATGATACTTTAACTCCATCTTTCTCGTACCTCATTTTAATCCAGTGAGTTGGCAGTGTTAGATTATGAATTTTAAATAAAGAATCACGAAGAACATTAATCCTTTCCATATAATAAATTATTCCAAATATATTCAGAGCAGTTCTAATATCAAATTCTTAAATAGAGGAAGCTTACCTGATTTGCAGTTAGAAATAATATATGGATAATGATATTCCAACAAAATTTTTTAACAAGAATTTGACACAGCTGACGTGGCAGGGCTTTTTTTTAATTTTTAAAAACTGAAAATGTATGTTGGCACGTGCAGCCGAGAGAGAAAAAACGTTTATGTTAAATGTCCTTTAGAGAGAGAAAGTTAAGAGAAAAAGGGGGGGAAAATTGGGGGAAGTGAGGAGGTCCGTTGTGCAGTTTGAGAGTGAGGAGAGAGAAGGTTGAAAGTGAGGCGGTGGTGTTCTTGGTGCAGTGGGTTTAGGGTTTCCGGCAACCATTTCGCCGGTGAGAAACTGAACTTTACAGAGAGAAGGGGAAATTGAGGCCGACGAAGTCAGAAAGTGAAGAGACAAAAGGGGGAGACTGAGGCCGGGGTGGTTTCGAAGTGAGAAAGTTAAGACAGACAAGGGGGAAAGTGAGATTCCGGCAACCATTTGGGTTGGTGGGGGTGGTGGGTCATTATCAGGCAGTGCGACAGGGAGAGGAGGCATAGTTCTGCAAATCAGTGGTGGGCTACCGGAGAGAAGTCGTCGACGACAAAAAAGTACACGTAACTCCCCACAAAGCGTATCCTTACTCCCCACTTAGTTGTGACATGCGATATTTCGTTTGTGTTTTCGAAACATCCCATTGCGTCAATGGAGAAAACTCCGGATTGCCTTTGATGTATGAAATATTTAAGAAAATGACTAGACAAATGAACTTCACATGAATCAGGGATGTGTACACAAAAAAGTACACGTAACTCCCCACAAAGGTTTTCCTTACTCCCCACTTAGTTGTGATATGTGATATTTCCTTTGTGTTTGCAAAACATCCCATTGCGTGAATGGGACAGAACTTTGGATTGCCTTTATTGACTGAAAAATTTATGGGAATTGAGTTTATAAATGTACTTCACTTGAATCAGGGAGGAACAGATAATTATATTCTGAAGTAGAAAATGAGTGTTCAATAGAAGAAAACAGTGGACTGTAACTTTTAATACACTAAGTGTATTGCATATCCCCACATACATTTGCGCTACTATATAGGATGATGATTAACATAGTTGTGAATAAATCACTTGAACTGTTGAAACGACCAACAATACGATCAATACTAAGCAGCAAAATGACACACACAAAAGCCAACGAAACTAAGAAAATCCTACTGGAAATAAAGCAAGTTAGATACTAAGCACCACAACCATGTAATTTGTCACATATAATAGACCCACAGAAGACCCCAAATTTATGCCTGGTACAGAAGCGGGGAGTTGGCCGTAGGTAAGTGGGGAGTAGAGTATAACTTTTTTAACACTGCTTCAACATTCGACATAAATTATTCTTAAGTAATCTCTTTCGACGTTTAACAATGTTCTTGCGCACTCACGACGTCTAATACACCAATCAGAATTCAATGACCGCAAGTGGGTGGATTTAATATGACCACGCAATTTCAATAACACCAGACGCCTATGTGGGGAGCAAGGAAGCTGTACCTGGGGAGTTCAAGCAAAGTTTTCTGAACAGACGTGCAGGACGTGGACAAAAACGAAAAAAAGTTGTGGTCAACCGTTATTCCTATCTCATTGGTTAACAAATAAATTCCTTTGCGTCACTTAAGCGTCACCATTTTTCAAATAAATTTAATTCATATAATAGACCCACAGAAGACCCCAAATTTATGCCTGGTACAAAAGCGGGGAGTTGGTCGTAGGTAAGTGGGGAGTAGAGTATAACTTTTTTAACACTGCTTCAACATTCGACATAAATTATTCTTAAGTAATCTCTTTCGACGTTTAACAATGTTCTTGCGCACTCACGACCACCACACAATGCAACAGACACGACCACCACACGGCTGTCGCCGACCAAGCAGCGTCGATTAAGAATTCCAAATACACTACCCACTTCAAAAATGACGTCTTCTGGATGGTAGGGACGGTATCCAGTTTCTTCGACAACGAACCTCCACTAACTCACCGGCGAAATGGTTGCCGCTTCACCAAGAACACCACCGCCTCACTTTCAACCTTCTCTCTCCTCACTCTCAAACTGCACAACGGATCTCCTCACTTCCCCCAATTTTTCCCCCCCTTTTTCTCTTAACTTTCTCTCTCTAAAGGACATTTAACATAAGCGTTTTTTCTCTCTCGGTTGCACGTGCCAACATACATTTTCAGTTTTTAAAAATTAAAAAAAACCCTGCCACGTCAGCTGTGTCAAATCCTTGTCAAAAATTTTTGTTGGAATATCATTATCCATAATATATATAAAAGCATGTGAGAGAATACTGCTCTTCTTGTGATAGAGTATGCTCAAAAAGATTGAATGTTTGACAAGAACACGTATCTAATATCTTGTATCTTTATTATGAAATATCAATTTTATATCTCTATTAGCAGAGACCATAGACCTTTTAACAGGATTACTGAACTATCAAGTTCATCATAGACCGTTCATTAAACAATTCAACCCGGATCGTTGATAAAAATCTAATATATTATCCTAAATTAATAATAATTATGCAATATAATTAATATTTATAAATAATATAATGTATTAATTAATGTTAATCTATAGTGATAATAAAATAGAGAATAACAATTTTATAAAATAAAATTATATAAAATACAACGAGCACGAGGATTTAAGTTTTGCATTTCGGATTTCTTTTCTTAGCTTCGTTGAAAATAGAAAAGGTAGAAAGGCTCTATGTGTCCTCTTTTGAAAAAAACCTAAGGAACGAGTGCTTTTCTTCTCTCCTTCTCTCGTAGATTTTCATATTGTATAAATAATGTTTAAGATTTTCATATTGTATAAAATAATGTGAAAGATTTTTATATTATATAATCCAAAATTAAAACTTGAAAACAAAAGGCATAGAAACTCACTAAAATTACAATGCACCACCCACTACCACCAACAACCACCACAACACACAATCACCCCCTACCACCACAAGACAAGCACTTCAACACTATGAATTCCTTTTAAAAATTATGGGGGTGCAGGAAGAAACCCCCCAATTCGATGGATCCAGGGTCAACCCGTGGAGGACTAGCCTGCCCACAATCACCCCCTCTCACTTACCAGAACCCATCTACATTAGCCCAACGAAACCCACTTATCATGCCCTTCTTTCAAAAAAAAAAAAACTAATGGAATTACCAACAGATTAGTTAATGGTGCCAAAACCCATCTACATTACCCCCAACGAAACCCACTTATCATGCCCTTCTTTAAAAAAAAAAAACCTCATGGAATTACCAACAGATTAGTTAATGGTGTGACCATTGAATCATTGGTAAATGTATTTTTTTATTAGTGAATAATGTGGAAAAGAGGCACAATGTAGCTCTATTGGAGATAAGAAAAGTACTGAATGATTTTAATTATTGTGGTGTTGAAAGAAGTTAGTAATTTATATAATGTATTATATTTTGATGTACTATTATTTTTAACAAATGAATAGTTTATTTTTTTTTAGTTTTAAATATATTTAAAAATAAAATTGAAATATTAAATGTGTACATTCTTTACTGAAAATTCTCTTCATACACTTGAATATTGATATAGATTATAAATTCACCGATAGGGCTGATTTTCGTTGTTTTTCTGTCCAGAGTACTTACCCCATAATTATCGTTGATAATGTGTACATCTGCGGCTTTTTAACAATTGCCCAATATGCCGAGTCTGCAGCTAACTTGACAAAACAATGGCAATTGGTTATCTAATTCTGCTAACTCCACATCTTCGTTACACAATATCATTTGGCTTTCAGTGACCCTTGATAGAGATAGTAGTTACATGGATATCAATATTTGGAAGACTAGAATATTAAGCGGTTCTGAACTTATTATAGATTGTAATAATTATTGGATAAATAGGAAAAATAATATTCAACCATCGATGATAAAGTTTTCTGATAATATAAAACAAAAAGGAAAAATTGGAATTGTTCATAATGCATAATTCTTGGATTTTACAGTGTTCAGCTTCCTTTAGGTGCTGGTAAAAGGTATTATTACTTCATAAAATACCGCTCACGATGAACACTAAAAACGAACAGAAAAAGGCATGCATCAGTCAGCTCCCCAAGTCAGAGGATACAGTTGACACCTAAGTAAAAGGTGCAAATAGTTACGAAATACTGTACAGAAAAAGTAACTGCCATCTCAGAACACTCTTTACTTCTTAGCGAGCAGCTTCTTTGGAAGTTTATCCAGAGGAGTGTTTTTTAGAAGAAACAGCCTGGCAGCCCGCTCCTGCAAAGTACCTCCACATTTTAACCCACGTGACTGCAGTTCAGACTTCAACCTTTCCAAGCCAAGAACCTGTCAAGAACATATAGAATAGGCATTAAACTTCAGAGCCTAATAAACAGTATTAGATTTTATGTTTAGAACCTCGGATCCACATACTAGATGTGAAAATGGAAACTACTGAAAGTAGCTTCATCTTGAATGTGGATCATTGATCCACGTTTGATTAGATCCAATATCAAACCAAACATACATTTTTCTAATTTTTCCACATAAAACTTAGCAGTTTACAAGAATGAAAAGCATTGCTAAATATAAAAGCATAACATTAAGGTATAATTATTAATTCTTTACCCAAGCAAGAAAAATCCAAAATGCAGCAGCAACTAGATATGATACTTTTATGGACATACACACAACATGTAGCATTATAATTAGTTAGTAGCTTTAGATTAGTGGTGCCGAAAATTGGAATTATCCCCTCAACAACTGCAGACACGACAGACGAATATAACTACTATAATTCACATTACTTAAACCACCTTCAACTAATGTTCGAGCAATACAAAAACACTAAACAATGGTAACAACTGAACTGATTACAGTAAATTTAATAGTGGTGTGATTTCCACCCAAATTGAACCATTCAGTTTTGCTTACTTTTCAAACCGAAGATATATCCAACAACTTAACAACAAAAAAGGGGGTCTCGGTGGCTTTATGTATACCACCTCCTCTAATAGTACATACATAATGCTTTGATTACAACGATGTACAAGTCAGAGGGTCCTCAAATCTTATAACTAACCAGTCGACCTAGTAAGGAATTTTTATTGGCTCCGCAACAAGCCATAACACCTAAATCAGACTTGCATTTTAAAGCTCTCTTTAAAATGCTTCTTTCTTAATTTGTACTATATTGATTGGACTAAAGTTCCAGCTAAGCCTCAACATAATGACATATTTCTAGTCAATTTTAAACCATGTTTAAGGTAAAATAAGAATGCATGTTTAATAAGAACATAGAAATAAATTGTTTTGCCAATTTATCATTAATGTCTTATCTTAGAATAGATAAGACCTATTTCTTTCTAAACTAGAATAATGGATTTCTTCTTAGCCACTGCTTCAAATCCAATTCGACATATTAATGAAGCAGAATATAATTAAAAAATAACGAAGGATACCACACAAGAACAGGATGCTACTGAAAACACACCTCAAGTTCGGAAGAGGAATTAAAGGCATCAAAATTCAGGGGCTCATCCATCGCGGGAACACTAGTGCTTGGCGAGTTCTCTTCATTGACTGCTGCTTTATGCTCAAATGATCCATCAATTTCCATATCATTATTAGAGTCGCCAGTGGCCACAGTTTCAGAGCCTGTAATATTTGAGACCTGAGTCACAGCACCATCAATAGCTTCATTGCTTACCATAGGCTCGTCCACGGGCTGAATACTTTCATCACTTAGCAACCCAACAGATCCCACATTTCCTTGTACAATAGTTTCCTTCTCTTCCTCGGAGCCACTTTCACACGAGCCAGAACCAGAGGCGCCTCCTCCACCAGTCACCGAACCCAGACTGCCCTCAGCCATAGTTGACTCAGACTCATTCTGGTCATTCAATAAATCTGATTTCTCCATTTTCCCCTCTACATCAGAATCATCACTATAATCACTATCACTTTCATTCAATTTCCTCTTCCCCATCCTGCAAAGCACAAATACCAATATCAATAACACAAAGGTCAAACAATCATCAAAGGGAACTCCATAATAATAAATTAAACAACAACACAACACATGAGTGAGTCAACATACCATATCTTTAACTTCTTGGCATCGTGTTGGGGTTGTGAAGGTGTCTTGCGTTTGGCAGTGAGAGCCTCCTTAACGGACAAGGCAACCTCCGCAACGCATCGTTCAGATTCCGCCCGATATTTCTCCACGTATTTGTGAGCTTCACCATCACCTTGAGCCTTTCCCTTACCCTTACCCTTCTTCATTTGCTTCTTGAGAAACTCCTCCGCCACCTTCTCGAGTTTTCTCTCCTCTTCTCCGGCCTTCCACTCCTCTAACCTCTTCTCGGCGTTGACGTGCCTCAGCCTCCGACCACTCATGTCCCGACAGGCGTCGAAATTGTTGGTCTTTTTCTGCCCGGCCTTCGTAGCGGCGCCACGAAGAAGCGACCCGAAGCCTCCCTTTCCGCCTTTGAGACGCAGCAGCAGCCGCACGGACGGGAACATGTTGCCATCTCCTGGGGAGCATTGGATTACGTCGTTGAGGTTTCGGAATCCGGTGACGAGGCGCTGGTGCTGCACGGGAATTCCAGTGAGTTCGAAAAGGCGATCCTTGATGAAACTCACGCAGAGGATCGGAGAGGGAAATAAGAGGGTTAGGGTTTTTCCATCCAAGTGTTTCACGAACAGGTTGTATATCTTGCTGTCCTGATGCTCCATTCTTGAATTCCAAACGTAGAAATTGGAGGATTTAGAAAACTAGGGTTTGGGGAGATTGGGAATAACAGATCCACAGACAAATAAGAGGAGTAAGATTCAATAACCCCTCGCCTAAATATAGTTGAGCGTTTTGATAATATATTAAATGTTAAATATACCATGTATAACTGAATTATCATATAGTGATTTATCTTCTATTTCTTTATTAATAGTGTTGCTTTGACATCACTATTTTAACGTTAAATTTTAATTTTTTTATAAATAAAAAATTATTTTTTTAATGACTTAATTCTTTTAATAACTGAAATACGTATATAAACTGTGCATGTTGTATAAACAAACAATTCCGGAATACGCGGTTCGCAATATCCGAGTAGTTGCCATCTTGTGAAAAATTTCTGATTTTCGAAGAGATAAAAAAGAGATTTACTTGTAAAGGACTTGCCACATTAAAAAGTTAAAGAGTAGAAGAACGAAAGAATTAAGTGAATAAGTATATTCTGTTTATAGGTTTTTTAAACCTATGAATAAATCATATAGATATACTAGATATATATTAACAATCTTTATAAAGATAATTAATTATTATATTATAAAATATAGTTAATGGACATCTTTTATAAAAATAATTAACTATTGTATCATAAAATATTGTTTTAAATTTTTTTTGAAGATAATTAATTATTATATTATAACATACTTACTATTTATAAGTATTAGATTTTTTTTTTCTTAATAACTTGAATACAATTTCTAATATGTTGGAGGGTTGGAGAATGGTACATTTTGTTAATTATTATTCTTAATATATTAACAAATATTTTCATTTTTTTTCTCTCTCTAAATATGTAACCAAATCAATATGTATACACACCGAGCCAAAATGGTAATATTTTAGGGAGAAAAATTTATTTGAACCTAAAATTGTGTTGCCAGTATTGATGTTTAAGCCTGTGATTTTTTATTTTTATTTTTTTGAAGAGGATAAGAATATAAGGCCTATATATTGTCATTTTTCTCTCTATGGTGGTACCAATTCCAACATGATAATTTATTTTGTCCATTGGCACTGAATATGAATATAAGCAGGAAGTTTTATACAAAATAATTTGGTCTCTATATAAAAATCTAAAAATCACAAAAGTAATATTGCATATATACATTATAATATTGCACTTGAATATTTATTAAAGACTGAAACAAAGAATATTCATTACGGAACTTCTTTTACTTAATCATATTCAAATATTTGCACGATTTAAATATTTATTTGTTGATCTTTCATTTTGAATAAAACATATGTGATAATATATATCCATGACTAATTTATAAAATATTCTTATTATAAAATGGATTAAGTAATATAAATTTCATCTATGTATGTGAACATGAATTCTTTTTCGGTAAGATTTCATTTCAACAATAGTATCTATGAATTATTATCAAATATTGTTAACAGAATGTTCTCAAAACAGAAATAAAGCATCATTAATTAGTTGTTAACAGAATATTGTTAACATTCATTTAATAATGTATCAGTAATTAGGAAATATTAGTGTTTATCGTAGTAAAAAAAAGAAATAAAGCATCATTAATTAGTTAACCTTAGAATATTATTGTTCATAACCTCACTAATTTAGTGGCCGTCAATTTACAGTCATCACCACAATTGTAGGAAAATGGTATAAGTTGCTTTGTCTTAATATGTAAAATGAATGAATACTTTTCTAATTTAAATTGGTGTAAACTATTACTAATGATATTCTAAAAAAAAAACCGAAAGTAATTCCTTCATTTAATATTATATCAATAATCAATATACATGCATATAAATCAGTGGTAAGTAATGAGAATTTTTTTTTCATGGTAGGCAAATATGTCTTTAATTATGATAGTAGACAGTTTTAAAAAAAAATTATGAAAGTAAGCAAATTGTGTTGTTCCACACATTTTTTTTATGAAGAAATCATTCATTTTTTTGACATTTTTAATTTTAGAGAGTCAAACTCAAATGAAGAAATAGTGTTGGGGACACACGTTTTTAGATCTTAAATTAAGTGGAGAGAAGACATTTTTGTTTTATAATCAATTACGATATATTGTGATTGATTATTATTGTGTATTTTGTGATTCTGGATTGCTATAATCGATTACACCTATTTAATAATTGATTACATATAACTACGTGAAAATATACTTGGGAAATGAGTTTAATATTCCTCTTTTTATTTTCTTTCTGTTGTAAGTTGTTTATATATATTTTTTAATATCTTATGTTATGCTCTTATCACTGGATAACATGATCTCCTATTAGGGTGGAGGTAGTTAAATGCGTTTTCTACCAATATAAATTGTCTTCTTTTTATAGATTTTTTACTTTGAAATATTTGTTAATAATTTAATTAAAGAATTAAAATAATGTTTTTAATTTCTTCTATAGTATTTAAAAAAAAATTATGTTATTTTTTTTTAATTTTATGTGAAAATATTTTTTATTTTGAATTTTTTGATAATTTTATTTTAAATGTATACTAAATTTTTTTTTTAACAAAAAAAATATTTATTTTTATTTTAATATATTAATAAAATTAAATAAAAAATTATTATTATGTAATTTCAATAATTTTAATTTTAAATTCAGATTTATTAGTAATTTGATGAATAATTTTATATATTATTAAAATCATATAATACTATGTACTTACTAATTTGATAAGTAAATTAAAATTAAAAATATACATATTTATTTATTTAAATAAATAATTTTAATAATAAACTAAACTAAAAATTTCAAAATATATTCATATAAGAAATAAAAAATATTATTTATGGTTTATTAATAAATATTTCAAAGTAAAAATTCTATAAAAAAAAATATATGATCACCATAAAATTTTAAGAAAACAGGTTTTTTTTCTTTTTGAAAAATATCTTAGAAAAATACTTTAAGATTACAAGATAAGTTTATAAAGAAAATATATGGGTTCAATTAGCACAACTTCACTTATTTAGGTAATTTAAAAAAATGCTTGGTAACTTTGTTAATAAATTATATCATTTCAGTAAAAAAAAAATAATTCTTATTTGTTGTAATTGATTACCAAATAGGTGTAATCGATTAGAGTAATCAAGAATCACAAAATAGACATCAGTAATCAATTACAACATATTGTAATCGATTACAAAACAAAAATGTTTTCCTCCAACACAACTACAGGACCTAAAACAACACAATTTCTTCATTTGACCGTTTGACTCTCTAAAATAAAAAAAATGTGTGAGAAAAACATGATTTACCTACTTTAGTAACTTTTTTAAAATCTACCTATTATCGTAATTAAAGACGTAGATTTGCCTATGAAAAAAAAATCAAGTAATGAAGTCCAAAAAAAACATATAAGAGGTGCACAAATCTTTTATAACTTATGACACAAGCATCAAAAAGTTAAATCTTATGCCCAAACATCAAATTCTTGTTTCCTTGTAAATTTCTTTTGGAGGGAGATCAATCATGTCATGTGAAGGAATTGATAATAAAGTTTGAAGGAACTCTTAAAGTAGTTAAATTCTACACTTCTTGTTCATAAAAATGTTGTTGATATTAATTTTTAATCCTGTTATATCTTTTAATTCTCTTAATACTTTAAATTGAAATCATGGTACAATAGACATTCGTTTATGTTCGTACTTATTTTGGTCTACATCTAGTCTAAATCTGCATTTGGAAAGTGAAAATTCTTGGATCAATAAATTTATGACTTTATTTTCATAAAAAATCACATAAAATCACTTGACGACAATTTTCGATTCGTTCATGTGTGATTGTAGATTGACAATTTTGTAAAATGCGACCAAGGATGAAGAATGCACATTGAGCTTGAGTTAACTAATCCAAGGATAAATAAGGGATATCTTTCAACTCTCTCATATTGACATAAATGATGATGATAACACTTTCTAATGATTTGAAGATAACATCGTGTTAGTCAACTTCAACTTCCTCCATACCAGTTTCAAATTCACTATCATCAGATTTAATAGCAGGTTCCTATAAGACGATTTCATTCATGGTTTATTTAATATAGTATATGAATAAAATAAAATTACAAGTTTCTCCATATAAGATATATCTTATATGTATCATATTTTAATATCTCCTAAAAGTTCACGACACCCAAATATTTCATATTTAATTATATGAATTTCTAATATTTTATATTATAATTATATGATTTTTAAAACTTTATAATTCTGCATTCCAATTAATTCTCTATCAAATTTCCCACATCAATAGAAAAACTTAAGCTGAATGTTTAATGTACAATATGAATACATAGGGTTTCACTCGTAACTTACTCCACTTGCAAAATAGATAAATATTTAATGCTTTCCAAAGAGGTTCAGAGATAATAAACATTTTCTTAAAAGCATAGAACCAAGAACACTTTCCTCTTTGTTCAATTGAGAATGTCCCTTATTTATATTTAATCTGAAATCGCTTATAACGGTAACCTTGATCCTTAAATTCTATTGAAAATTAAGATGTAATGAATTACATTACCTTTGAATTGAATTTTGGAAAATTGAATTAATTATTACACAACAAAATTTAAATGTTTATTATACAATAATATTGAATTATTCATCACAACTAATATATAATACCTTTCTCATACATATACTTTATTTATTCAATTTGTTCTAAACTCAATATATCACATTATATCGAATGATTATGGACAAAACTATCTCAAAAAAATTTATATTGTTCTAAAACAAACTTATCATAATCCTTTTATTATTCATTATTTTAATTGTTGCTAATTAAGTTAAATTTGTAATTATTGGGTTTATATATTTTTCATATGGGTTATAATTTGTGGTTCTAGATATATATAACATTGGTCTTACATGTATAAGATATTTGATATCACTTTCAACCCAACACATTAAGACAATTAGATTATGGTTCTTTCATCTTATATAGTGTTTAATTTTGTCTTTTTTACCCGATGTGGGACTTTGACGGTATATTTCCTCTCAGGTCTATGATGACCCCTTTTGTTATGGTTATGTAGTCGGTCACTCTGAACCATCAGTTCTGATACCACTGTTGGGTTTATATATTTTTTTCAAACGAGATTATAGTCATTAAGAGATTGTAGTTCTAGATATATATGACATTGGTCTTATATATAAAAGACATTTGACATCACTTTTAACCCAAAACCTTAAATCTTATACCATGTTTAACTTTGGTCTTTTCTACTCGATGTGAGACTTTGACTCACATTTGGACTATTCCCAACACTAATATGATTGGATTAAAATGATTATATTTATTCATTTTTAAAGTTTAGGCATCAAATTTATCAAAGTTTATGACATGGACAAATTTTAATCTCGACTCTAAGTTGAAGGACTAAAAACATATTTAACCGTTTTATATTAACAAAAATATTATCAAATATTAAATAAACCATTATTTTCCATTAATTAATTAATCTATTATATTTTTTAATTATTAAATTAATAATTTAACCTTTTTTTTTGTTCAATTAAATTTTTTGCACTGATAAATTTTTACATGCACCTAAAAATGCTAAAAGAATAAAATTTTTCATAAAAAAATTATTTAATTTTCTTTTTATGAAACAATTTGGTATGAGTTTTAATCTAATCAGTTGGAATGTTCATGTCTAAACTATCGTTGTATGTTATAGGTTTGAAATTCAAAATCAACTACATATTAAATGAATGAGTCTGTATAAATTTGCTATGAGTTTTAATCTAAATCAGTTGGAATATTCATGTCTAAATCATCGTTGTTATAGTTTGAAATTCAAAATGAACTACATATTATTAAACAAACGAATGAGTCTCTGGATACATTAATTAAACAAATTTGTTCATACATTAATTATACAAATATAACATGAAATATCATACCAGTCAAATACATATGAAACGATACACTGATTCTATCATTTGTATTTTTAAATTGTTTACTCTTCTTTTATTTTTTCTGCATCGTCTATCCTTATTATTTTAAGAGAGTCTACTCTACCTTTTGTTGCATGTTCAATCATTTGTATTTTTAGATCATCTATACTCTCTACATTTTTTCTACGTCGTCTAATATTTGTAATTTTAAAGGATGTACTTTCTATATTTTCTTCATGGTCTACCTTTTTTAATTTTAGATCATATATGTTTATATCTTTCTTGCAATCGTCTGACCTTTGTATTTTTATATAATCTATACTCTTTACATTTTGCACAGTTTTAGATCAACTACTCTTTACATTTTTTCTGCATAGTCTAAACTTTATATACTTTTTAAAATATTATTTTATATATATATATATATATATATATATATATATATATATCAGAATGTTTATTTTTCTATAAGAAGTCCTTGATATTAAATATCATATGCAATGCTTGAAAAATCACACCCTTTGAATGACATTTATATAGCCAAGAACTTGTAAAGGCAATCCGTTCTTCCTATCATTTCGTTCGCTCACAGTGCACAGTGGTTGCCTGTACCAGTAGGGTTCACTTTTGTTCACTCATGAAGTTTGCATGCATTGCAAGTAGACAGAACAAACAAACTACAGCACAATCTCTCAGTCTCTGTAGGTATATATATGCATGTGATTTGGTCATGTACTAAAAACAGTTGAGTCCCAAGTATCTTTAAAGCTGTTGTTGTTTGTTTAACAATGAAAATGTCAAGAGCAGTAATGGTATCCATGGTGATTCTCCTAATTACTGGATGTGAAGCTCAGGGTTCCATAAATTGCCCCGAAGTTTTTGATGATGTTGCACCTTGTGTTAGCTTCCTCAAATCAAACACAAAGCACCCCTCTGAGGACTGTTGCCAAGGTATCAAGACACTGAATGGTGAGGCTGGTAGCCAAGAAAATAGAGAAGCTATATGTCTGTGCCTCAAGCAAGGATTGGCATCGGTTGGAGATTATGATCCCAAACGCATACCTCTAGTTCCCAAAGAGTGTGGACTCTCTGTTGACCTTCCTCCTATTGACGACAAAACCGATTGCAAAAAGTAAGCTTCTCTACTCTTTTCCAAATTCAATTTTTTTATTATGCTTCCAACTTAACTTAACTTTCACTATGACTATTTTTTATTTTTGGTAATGCAGTGTACACTGGATATGAGGTTCATTTGGGTTGCTGCAAGTGCAAGATGATCAGATCAATATATTATATAGGGAGTAGAAAAATAAATTGATAATGAGCTTGTACTCACTCATGAATAAATAAAATATTGCTTTGTCAACTATTGTGATCAAGAATGCAGCTGTAATTTGCCTCCATTGAACCAGCACTGTCATATGTTAACTAAAGTTGATCTGATTGATTAATCTGCATATTTGTTTTGATATAAGAATATTATAGATAAATAATAACTAACCACTTGAAAAGGAAAAGTAATAATGACAAACTTTCTTACAAATGAATAACAAATGAACTAACTATACATGTCTGAAAATAATCAGCATAGTTTACAAAATTCAAGACTACAATATGCAGGATGAGGTTGTATTTTGAGATGATAATATCTGCTATTTAAAAAATTCAAATTCAATCATCTTGTGCATATTCTGCATAGATATTGTTATATTTAAATACATCATATGAAAGGCTTTGGCTACGACATGTACATTAATTTATTGAATGAATTCTTAAGCTATGCACACACAACAGCTATGCAGTATGGATAACATGTCCTTAATCCTATATCCATGTTAGTGTTTCAGAGAAGTGAAGTCTGGCTCGGCTGGTTTTGGAGGTAGCAGAGGCAGTAGTCTCTGTTGCATTCTATTCTGTCTGTTGTTTTCTCTGAGGTTTCGCAGTGCATTGGCAGCAAACCTTGATGCATATAAGGTTGCACCAAGGCTCAGAGTAGCGCCGTCATCATTTGTCAAAGCATCCTGTAGCTTGTCTTCTTCTACGTTTAAAGACCTCTCGGCCTTCTTTTTCCAGTATCGACGCCAAGCTGCTTGTATGAAACATGCAGCCCATGTCTTCCACTGTGAGGAATAGAACCTGCATGGAAAACAAGTTTATTGCACAATTCATGAGTTATGAAGCTTTTCTGTGAAAAGGATAAGAGAGCATATTGTATTCTAAGATCTTTTCCATGATCACATATGTGCTCTAATGTAAAACACTTCAGGTTGATTGTTGTCACATGGTTTTTCTTGATGCTGTTATTGCTAAAAATTTAATAATCTCCAACTGGTCTAATCCTATCCAGGAAAGATTATGATTATAATATGAACTCGTCTGGTATAGGATCAAGAGATAGTCCTCTATCACTTGTTCTACGTAATGATGGATGGTAGAAGAAAAAAGGAGAAAATAACGTGAAATAAACTTTGAAGTCTTACCTGAAAGCGTGTTGGAGCTGTTTGCTGCTAAGACGGCGAAATTGGGAGGCAACAAGCTTCAAATCATCCGCCATGAGAGCAAAGGCTTCAACCTCTGATATGGTTTCCACTGTCCTAGTTGAAATGGGAAGATTCGAGGAGGAGTTAGGATCCAAGGCCCATGTCAGAAGCTCCTCTCCGCAGAAGTCACCAGCTTTCAGAAACAAGGAGTTGAAGAAACCAGTTCTTCCACCATTTGTCGTCACAGTAGACACTTTTCCACGCATAATGAAAAGCATCTCATCAACTGGATCTCCTTCACGAAAAATGTGGCTCTTCTCAGTATAAAGAACTGGCTTCAGTCTGGTGCAAATTGCATCCAACAACTGCTCATCCATTTTCTCAAACATCGGCACCTAAAACAACAAGAACATGAAAATGTTCACTACACAAAAGTCAGATAAAAAAATTATGTGGGGAGACATGATTTTGGATTACACTAACCTTTTTAACCAAAGCTAGACAAAGGTGACGCTTTATGTCCCTTCTGAGATCTTTTGGAAGGTTACGAATCAATGCCTCCTCCTCAACACCCCTATTTTCTTGCCATTGATACTGTTCATATTGTCTAATTCTATCCTTCAAATTCTCAGGTAGCATACGGTGGGACATCCACTGTTCTGCGTCCTGTCTCTTCACTCTCATCTCCTCCACTCTAACAGTTGTAGATTGCAAATATTTCTGTAACAATGTTCAACACAGTAGTGGGAGAATTTTTGGTTAACAACTTCTCATCTCACAAAAGTCAAATTTTCAAAAACCAGTTTTTGGCAGACAATGAATTACCTGCATGTTTCCAATAAGTAACGAGAATAAAACTAATCCAAAGATGGCAATGAAGATTGCAAAGATTATCTCTGGCACATAAGTACTTGTCTTGAGATCTTGTCCAAGAGAACTGCAAAAGATGACAAAATTATATTGGTATGTTTACAAACACTAATAATAAATGTGTAGAAATTTTACGAACGAAACTATGTAGAAGTTCTACACTTTATGCTACAAGTACGTGGCATTTGCATTTATATGAAAAGCAAGAACAAGAGTATTTGACCAACCTTAAATTACGCAAACCCCACCAAAAGCAATAGAAGAACTTCTCAGGAAAATTTGTGGTTGATTGGACCACACGTGAATGTAAAGCATCAAAAAAGATTCCAAAGTTGTAGCTTTGTCTGTCTTTGATATCATCAGGGTCAACCAAATAACAAGTTTGATTAAGAGCTGTAATGACATCTGGGGTGCGGTTTCTACAACTCAAGCTTACACCCTTCACCTGTCTGCGCCAGCAACGCAGCTCTGACTCTACTGAGAGCAAATACCAGAAAGCTCCAACTACCTGATAAACCACATGCATTTGGTGATCATGAATTCAACATAGTGATTAACTAGGAACATGTATAAATTGGATTTGAATAAGCAATAAAAGTTATCTTACATGGCTTGCTAGCATATAAAGAAAAAGATTATAAGCAGCTCCAGCCCCTGCTGTCTCAGTCAATATGCCAGAAGTTCTAGTTACTTCTTTGAACAGTGGATGGATCCGCAGAAGCCTTGGCACATACTGGATTAATACTGAATACTTCAACAAATCCTTTGCTACAAATGGATCTGTTTTCATGTTTGGATGTATGGCTAGAACAATCACCTAAGTGATAAACACAACGTAAAACAATTATGTCTTTCACATAAAGGGAAATGACATATGTTACTTGACATAGAATGCCTTTATTTTTCCTTCTTAGCAATATACTCATAAATTGGTTAAAATATTAAATTCGCACATTTTTAGAGATGATGATGAAATTAATTTAAAGTTTCAAGAAGACTAATTTCAATTTTTACAGAGAAAAAACATATTTAACCCTAAATAAATATGACTGTGAGGGAAATACCTGTGGAAGTGGAATAATTGATAGAATGTCGATGATGAAGTATGAAGTTAAGTATCTTTTGGTTATAGCCACAGGATCATCAATGAGTTCACCCCTTCCAAAAGTTCGAGAAGAAGGGGGAATAAACCCAGTCTTAAACTGAAATATTATGTGAAGAATGTAGAATAGATCAAAGAAGGTGCGAAAAACACTGGCAGTGATCTGCAATGACCCACTCAAATCAAGGCATTTTTTATCATCATCAATCACTGGAATGTAAAAGAAGAACGGGTCCACAGAGACTGCCAACACACACGATATTACAAAGATTTTGTTCCATTTCTGAAGCATTGAACTCTGTGGATCAAGAATTTTCTTCCTAGGTGGCAACTTTTTCTGTCCATCACTTAAGGGATGAACAACTGAAACTCTTCTCAAGTTCTTCATCTTCTCTGAACTACCCTCAACCTTTCTTCCTATACTCTTCAAAACTTCAATCACACTTGGTCTTCTTCTGTGATTTTCATCGTTTTGCTCTATGCTAAAAGATGACTCCGATTTCCAGTCTTCAAACCTGGATGGAGAGAAATTTTAACTTAGTCATGCATCAGATATTTATTCATTAGCTTCCAACTATTGAAAATATCATATGAATTACGATCAAGTCTCCAAATGGACCCCTCAATGCTTGTGTTTGGCAACACATACTCCAAATTCAAAATGATATCATGATCAAATCTCAACACCACTCAGAGAACACAAAAACAGAGAACACAAAGAAACCACTCAGACTGTGATTTAATCTTGTTATTGATTTAAAATTGGCAATAACCCAACTTGGAGAACCACAGCTGCAGTATGGTAATTTGGATTATTAAATGCACAGTTTGGGGTCAATCTATCATGTATTATAAAAGTGAATCTGTCAAAATAGTTAAATTTTATTATCTTCTGAGGCAGATGAACCTATTTTGAAAGAAAATAAGTAGCTGAACGAAGCATAATGAAATTAAAAATAGATGAAGCAGAAGAAGTTCGCAACGTGTGTACCAAGAGTACTAAAATTTAAACAACAGAAATATGCGACAAATCCAGGATTTAATAACCGAACCTCACAAATCTACGTTCTTTTCCATTCATGATTAGGCTCTAGTTCAGCAATTTTCGTCCTCCTTCAAGCTTTGCAGAAACAGAAGATTATTCAGACCTGCAAAATCCACATCAAATTTGAAACTTATTCCCTCGAGCTAAAAGTTGTGTGACAAAAAAGGCAAGGGTCAATGGTTTATCGTTAAAGTAATATTAATATCATTTAATTAAAGTTAGAAAAGTGAAGCCACCAACGACTTGGATATAAAATATGCAGATATAAGTCAAGTCAATCTCCAAAATCAAGTACGGCCATAACAACCAACCTCGACCAGGTCAGAAATGACTGTTGTAAATATATAAATAAGCTAACAAAAGGACACCCTAATTTTTTAAGAGAGAAAAAAGAAGAGGGTACACTTTACCATATGAAATGAAGAAGAACAAGAAGAACAAAAAGGAGAAACAAGAAACTTGAGAGAGGAAGATAAACATCAACATGAGAAAAACCAAGGGAAAGAATAAGTTTCTAAAGTAGAAAGGTAGATAATAAAAGTTGTCTGTTTTTTTTCACAAAAGGATGAAACAACAACCTTAAACATGGAATGTTTCATTAAATGCAGTAATATGTTGTAGCCTCGGATGGAGCGTTCGGAGAGTTCAGAGTTGAGAGAGGGAATGATGGTGCTTTTAATGATGTGGCTGTAAAAAGATGAAGAGAAGGAGAAAGAACGAAGAAAAGAGAGGGAGAAAAGCTTTGTTAGACCAAGTCTACGTTGTACTGTGAGAAGAGTCAAGTCATCACTCTTTTCAACACATGCAAAAAAATTCCAATGCATTGAATGCAAAGGAAAAAAGAAATAATACATAACATCACATTTCTTGTTCAATATTATTATATATTAATACTAATAGTATATTAGGGCTGTGGTCTCGCCTAGAAAATCAGGTTCAGAAAATACAAGAGATGACGAAAATGACAACATTTCCTTTAAAAAATACAACAAAAACGAGCTCCGAAATATGTTTATTCAATTATAATTAATCAGAATTTAATTTTTTTTAGGTAACGAAAGTGCTCTAAGAAAAAATAAATGGTGATTTGGCCCGCTGGATGTTTGTGGACTAGAAAATATGTAACCTATAGTAGACCATTTCTTTTCATGGCAACTTATTTTTCGTTCTAGAATAGAATGAAATTACAATCTACGTACAGTGCACTTTTTGGAAATGAAAAGAATTACATTTTTACACTGTTTATAAAGTTCTTCTCAAATAAAATTTTATTTAATTTTGCCCACTTTTACACCTTGGCCTAGTAGACTTATCCTGTGCCATTACCGACGAGAATTTTTTATTTAAATTAGTTTTTTAGAAAATTTTTCTATTTTAGAAATATATTTTAATTTTAAAAATGAAATATTTTAAATATTTTATACTTGATATTTTATTATATTTTGTTCTATTTATAGAGTATATCAATAAAATAACATGTTCCTCCTTATAACATACATCTCTCATAGATCTTATATTTTTCATACAATTATATGAAATCGCAATCTCTCGATAACTATATAATATATATATATATATATATATATATATATATATATATATATATATATATATATATAAAGCCAACAACTACAACCCATTTTTACCTATATCTTTTCTGGAGCAATTTTCCTTGCGCTCTTTCCTGGGAAATTTCAAACTTACTCCTTCATGCAATTTTGCTGAAAACTCTCAGATCGAGTGATTTGAAAAGTTTGGAATTATATAATTTGAAAATTAAATTTTTTGGTGTTATATTATAGATAGTACAATCAGTATTATTCATTTTTAATATTATTTAACATTTTAAATTATGCATTTTAGAATTATTTCTAAATAATGTATTCCAAATCTCATAATGTTAAATAATTTTAAAATAAATAATATTGAATCGGGGAATCCAAAATGTAGTCCAAAAGAATTTATTTTATAATTTATATAATTCGGAATGTATTATTTTTTAAATACATTTAGATTATGTAATTTGGAAAATTTTTGAATTATACGATCCAAAATATATCTCAAAAAATAATACAATGTACTTTACAATCCGAAATATAATTATGGATTTAAAATAATTTAGATTTTTGATAATCATTTTATTAAGCGTGAAATGTCATTTATCATATCTATGAGGTGTAGCAAGAAAACATGGGAGTGCAGAAAGTAATGATTGTAGTAGCAACACCATTGTGGTCCAACAAGGAGTTTTAATATTTTGTTGTTAGTATGGGAATACAGCTAGTAATCATGGGTGCAGAAAGCATATATCCAAAAAAAAAGTTACTAATTACATATGCAAGCGATTTATGCCATGTAACATCAAATATTTAACTTTCACTTCTTGTATCCTCACAATGTCTTTAACTACTTTCTCAAATTTTCAAAATAACCATTTTGCCCTCCAAAGAAGAAAAGACTTCTAAGAACTTTTCAGAACAAACTTTTTGGAATTGTCAGAATAATATTTCTGGAACGAAATTTTCAAAACAAATTTTTTTAAAGGAGTTTTCCTAAATACATGAAATATGTTTTGAAAATATCCTTAGGTATTTCTCCTGTGCAGCATTCTCCCTCTGCAGCAGCAGTGAGGTGGTGATTGTCGTGGAAACAATGGCAGTGTAGTGATGAAAAATATTTGAGTATTTTTCAAATATTGTATAGGTGCAGTTAATAATTATGGACGTGCAGGAAGCAATAGCTCAAATATTTTATAGATACGGTGCTTAAATTGAGTATGCGGTGGTATCGTAATTGAGCCCTTGGTCGATTATAAACATCCATGATTAATTATGAGTTATTTAGGATTTATAAGAATACTGTAAACTACTTAAATAGTAACATCAAATTCACCACTTATTTTTCAATTATTTTCCTGTATTATACATTATTATTTACACTGACATTATCTAGGAATAAAAGTGAATAACTATTTTCCTACTGCTACCTTACTTATACCTACAATATAAATGCAGAGATTTTCCGGCAAGGGCTAAAGTCTGGAAGAAGAATCAGCCAGTCTTATTCACAAAAATTTGCTGTGATTACATAATAGCAGACAGTGTTGTAGTGGTTGTGACCACTAGCAACAGAGTGAACATGTAAATTATGGCCAAACTTAATAGGCAAATTTTTCGGAGGACAACATATCAACTTCAATAGCCTTTCTGCGGCTTGTCTCGTTTTAGACTAAAAGATAAAACTAGACGTGTAATTCCTAACAAAGTTACGAGTTTTACATGACATGGATTTTCGCATAAATCAAAATCTTAAGTACCAGACAGGCCATATGCAGATGAAAATAAGTAATGATGATTGCAAACATAAGTTGCACTCACTCTCCGAGATCCTACTTGATGTATATAGATGTATAACAAATCAGGAGGGGTTTGCATTAATTAAGGCAGGTTTGTAGAGTAATGGAGGGAAGTGTATCCAGAAAAACATAAACTTCAAATGATGTGAGTATAATGCCGTGGACATTGTGCTTACTAAGTCACCAAAAAATATTACGCTTATTCATATTTTTACATTTTTTGCCCTCGGGATAATTCTGTTACATACAATATTGTTGAACTGATTTCCCCATCTTCCAACTTGAGTGATAGGCTTCTTCAAAAAGAAAGGGTGAGAAGCCAGATAAAAATGACATCTAATATCATTTTGATATTGTTATTGTTACACAGTTAATACTTTTCAAAAGTTAAAGACTATCTACCAGAGGGAGGACCTACACTACAACACTATGAGAAGCTGACAAAACTGCTAACACGGTGATATTTCTGAATTCTGAACCTAACCCAGTTTTGTGATATTTCTGAAGCATGTCCAAACCTTATGTGAAAACTAATCACCGAGTATTGCATCATCTTTACTACTATTGTTCCTCATCCTAAACAAAATTCAAATCTTCGATGAAAAAATGTAAACAAGGTGGGTTGATCACCTGTAAGTGTACATGAGGCAGGGCATAAACGAAGGGCATTTCCAAGAAACAAGATTCAGAGGAAGAGCAAACGTAATTTGCTTTTGAAGTGTGGGGTGCGGAAAAGAACCCGTTGAATGAAAATAGGTGGGTTTCACATAAAAGTTTTCCCCACTCGTTCCCCGCCTGGGTGCCTTGATATGCGAGGGAAGATAATCCTCCTCCTCTTTAGGTTAATAATTCCACCTGACCACTGATCTGGCAATAGAATCAAAGCCCCCTGTCAAAAAAATCATAAAATTCAGATATCATATAAAAGGAGTCCAGTCGAAGTATATTAAGAACCACCACAAAAAGCTTTAAATAAACAAGGCACTTCACCTGGGAAATTTGAACTAAATAGTGAAAATATGTTTTGGATAAATAATAGGATTAAAAGATTAGGCACTGGGATACGAACCATCCTAAAAATAATATAACTAATTCAATGTGGCAAGCTGCAACACACATCTATTATTCTCCTAAAAAAAGTGATAGCTGGGACACAAAATTACAACCTTCGGAACTTGGGTGAAGCAGGTTGATCAGGTGACGATTGTTGAGCAGTGCCACCATTAAACCTTTGCTCCTCAAAAGCTCCACCAGGTTGGCTTCCCTCATTGATCAATGAAACTTCATTGACACCAGGGAAACCCATAGGTCCTAGAGTTCCAAATTCGAGCTGTTCCGCGGGTGTGCTGTAGCCAGCATTATGATCATATGAATACCACATTACAACAGGAGGAATTGTTGGTCCATTTGATGATATCCCACTGGGGCGCAAGCCCGGTAGAGAGTACATTCCATAAGCCAAATTTGATAGATTGCTCTGTGAGGAATTTAACCGGACAGGACCACTCTGGTGCGAAACAAAAGAATCAGGTCTATGTGAACCCCATGGTCTTTCAGAATGGCTCTCACTCGTTGCCAACTTTTCTGGCCTTGAGCTAGATCTCTCAGCTTGACTGCGGTAATGGCTACGCCCACTTGTTCTCGACTTTGAGTTAACATTCCAATTCCCTTCTCTGTCACCATGCTGATCACTTCTGTCATAGTTGTGATTACCCCTTCTGGTGCTTGTAGAATGTCGATCCCGAACAGAAACCTTCTGAAATAAATTAGGAAAGAACGTAAAATAAGCAATGCTAGAAGCAGATTAACCTTAGGCTTGGCAATAGAACCACTACTTTATCGTATACAACTATAAGAATAAGCAATGCTAGTCGCACTTGTAAGTCTATTATAGTAAGAAAACAAATTACAGTATACAACTAAAGTACCAAGTTGAATAAGAAATAATCTTACAGGATTTGGCAGGTAGGTTCCTGTCCCACTTCGATACCGTGGTATCTCATCTATGAATCGTTGGTAAATATTGGCTGGTCTGTTGGAAACTGAATGGAGAGGAGCAACAGGCACTAGGTGTGGCCCATAGTTCATAAGCTGAGTGAAAAGATTCGCATTAGCTGACTGTGGTCTTCCAGGACCATCCCAGGGAAAACGACTCTGCAAATAAACAGGAGGTACCACAACAGATGAAGGATAGTTAACCGAATCAGGATGGCGTGAATTTTGACAAATTCGCCCATACTGCAAATTTTGCCAATGGCTAACAAAGTCACCATTAAGAATGTCAAGCTTGGGCTCTACTGTGTCAATAGCAGCTCTTCCCATAGAATTGGAAGAGCTCAACACCTCAGGCAGATCATGCACCTCAGATGGATCAAAACTCTGACCACGGTCATTGTTATCTGCATCTTCCACATGGAAATTGCTTGCTGGTGTGTGAGAAGATTGAGTAGTAGGAAAATTATATAATGGAAGCATGGTAACAAATGGTACTGGTGGACCTGTGGGATAGAACGCAAATGGAACAACCCCAGAATTATCCCCTGTTCTTTGGCGAGAACCATGACCTATAAGCATTGGAGCCATGGGTGACACAGAATCTGATCCACTTGTCCGAACCACTTCAGAACCAGACACTGGCTGCCTTGGAACATGCATAGGAGCAACAGCAAGTGGCCCAGTGCTTCTATCTGACATATCAGATGTTGTAGTTGACAGAGGTGTCCATTGTCTGTTTTCATCATCCACAAGATTAGAGGAAATATCTGAGACATTCTTGCCCTTACCGTAAGCAGCCGATGTCACTGAGGAAGTATTTTTCTTCCCTCTTTTTTCCCTAGTTGATTTTGAAGATTTTGGAGATGGTCCCTCCCAAGAGCTTTCTGAAGACGTCTTACTCCTGAATGAGCTTGAAGATGGTTCACTGGGCAACCTAGGATTTGCAATTCTTTCATCAAAATATGCACCATTTCCTCTGCCATCTTGATATTTAGGACTATCAATGTGCTCTTCTTTTGTAGAAACTCGATTTTCTTTAGTAAATGTTGGCTGAAGTATAGCAGAATTACTAGAGCTGCCAACATGAGATGATGGTATAAACTTATAACCACCAGAAGTAGACTGTCGCTTATCATCTGGAACCATTTCAAAATTTACATTATCAACATCAATCCCCCTAGCAGCAGCCCTTTCTTGCTCATGCCAGAAATCTTTATCAGCTTCTGCTGGACCCATTTCAACAGTATTGAAATTCTCATTACCAGTTTCGATTAAATCTTCAGGATTTGAGGTCAATCCCATGCCAGGAAAATATGGAGTCCATGGGGAAGGGACTAAACCTTGGGGAAATTGCACATTAGTACCCCAATTGAAGGACTCAATTAAGGGAATGTTACCCACGTTCCTATGAGCATATCCCATTGATGCAAGAATGGAAGGGGAAAGTGGAAGTGGTATGTGACCTGGAGCTAAATTCACTGGTATTTGATTCTGACCACTGAAACCTTCAGTTGTGGGCGATGTCATCATGTTCAAAAGGTCCTGCTCCTCCTGATGCATCATATGCGTTCCACCTACTCCAGCAACAGAAGCAAACTCCTCACCCACAATGCCGTGGCCAGACTCATTATCATAACTATTTGAGCCATTGTTTGAATCAGCACCGCTGTCAGGAACCTGATGTGAGATTATTTTCCTACCAGATGAATCATCAATTCTAACAGTATAACTAGCAGGCATGTCAGATTCAAGATGCTTCCTATGACTATTCTCCAACGTTGCAGAGGATGTTGGTCCTTTCCCACTTTCTGGGGCTTTTGCATGTCTTCCTTGCCTAGGAATTTCACCGTAAGAGTCTGTTAACTCAGGACTAGAACATGTTCTTGCAAATAAAAGTCTTCCTGGGACATCATTGAATGCGCTCTTTGGTTTAGCATTTCTCTGTCCTTTATCAACCCGAGCACCTTGATTGCAGTTAGCTTCCCTTTTGACCTGTTCAAAATTCTTTGCATTATTTTGGTTAGCTGTAGAATCACCACTACTCTTAGATAAACTTTTAGAGGACAATATACTGTGTTGAGATAGAACACTCTGTGAAGCATGCACCCCTTTCACTTGAAATTCATGATTACAGGTATTCTCAGTTTTATTGCTATTTTTCAGGAGATTGTCGGACCCATGTGATTGGTCATGACTAGATAACGTCAAACGCCATAAGTCATTGCTCGAAGCATCAGGTCGCTGCCCAGTTCCATGTCTGACCCAAGTGTTCATAAAGAATTGATTAACTTCCAAAAACAAATCCTCCTTCGGGCAATCAAGCAATTTAGCGAGCCTTTTGGCCCCAAATGCAAAAGCACTGCGAATTCTAAAGAAATTTCCTGGTTCATGCGCATCATAAATGCAAGTATTAGCCAACCATAATCAAATCAGACAGATGGTTCAGGGAATCTATAAACTAATAATATCAATATAATTATTCTAGTTATATACTACACAGCATGCATAATTTCCATCATGCATTATAATCAGATAAATACAGTGTAGTTCAATAGTTAAGAGAAAAATACGTAAGTCTTAAATGAGCATGCATGCTGATTCAAAGAGGGTAACAATAGCTTCAATGTATCCTTAACCGATTCCTCCAACCTTATAATGTATACATGCTACCAGCAGCAGAATCAGGTCCATATAAAGGCAAACTTAAGAGTTATCATACGAGAAAGTTTAACACTTTGAAAAATGAACTGTATCAGAAATTTCAGCCTAACAAACCTTTGCTGACACTACGCCCAAGGTTATTGTTGACACGCAAAGGATCAATAACATTGAAATGTTTGGAAGTAAATGGTTGCCCTTGATTTTCTTGGCCAGCAGGGAAAACAGCATAAACTGAACTGCAGGCATCAAGAAATAACTTGCTGAGCAATAAATCTCCACCATCTTTCCGAGGAGGTTCAGCTGTGGAAAAAGTTGATGAGGGGAACGAAGGAAACGATAAGCAATGGAGCTATATCATTATTAAAGAACTAATCAGATTGTAACTACCTGTCACATCTGGAAGTGAACTGATGGGTACAGGACCCCATAGACTTACACAGAAATTATCCCAATCAAACTTACTAAAGAACTCCAAAAACCTATACAACACCTACAAAAGCAAGGACACCAAGTAAATTCAACCACCAAAAGGACATATAAAATAACACTATTTATAAATTGCTACCTCAAGAGGTCCAGCAAAGGAATTGTTGAAAACATGAAATATGTAAAGAACCAAAGTTTCTAATGCATAAGTTGAGATAAGTCCATGGTGGGCACCAAGTATACGACTTTCATAGTAACACCAGGCTTTTATAAGTATAATGCTACGCTTGAATAAATGGTTTTGGTTAATCAAATTATCAACCTACAAAAGAAAAAACATTAAACTCCAGTAAATACATTAAAACTTAGTATCAGAATTAAAATTCAAAAATATAGATAAAATGAGAATTCTAGGATAGTAGAATTCACCAAAATACCTCCTCAAGAAAACAAAGTGTGCACAATCCTCCAAGTTGGTTAAATGAAATGTCCACCACAATATTCTCAACAAGACACTTTATAATCTTCACCTAAAAAATAAAGAAATGAAATGCAAGTAAAATACGAATTCTACAATCCAGTAGTTGGACAAAATCAACATAAAATCTTAGACCAACTGAAATTAAAGCAAGGCAAATGAAAAGAACTATAAAACAAAATACTTATAGCTCACATTTTGGATTTCATTAATAAGAAACATATGGTAACCACGTCACGACAAAAAACTCGGAAGTTCAATATTAATTTAGCAACTCGTAATCAAGTAACAGGTTTTTCTGGCCAGGAACAGTTTACCTAGCAAAGTCACTTGACTTGATATTTATTAAGAACTCAAATGTTCACTCCCCTATATCTCATAATAAACCCTAAAGTGTTTCAACAATCAATCTCAAGACAGAACCACTAAAAGTCTCATCGTATACATAATAAAATCTCGTATCTTTTATTTCATCTATCTATAATTTATAAATATAGCGGCCACACATAAACAATTCTAAAAATGCTGTGTTACATAAGAGAACCTACTTCCGCCTGGATGTACTGAACCTCTTTGACATGAAACTCTGCATTTTCATCCTTTTCCTCATTCTGGAGCATGTCATGAACCTGGTGTGCCCACGCATCCTTCAGAGTTTGGTTCTTGCTGAATGCTGTCAGATCAATATCTCCATCAGGTAAATAAGTTTTGAGGGGTACTGACCCAAAGGTGAACACCTGTAATCATGAACGATCATGCTTGGTGCTAGCAGCCATCAACACTTTAAATATCATTCGACAATGCAGCTAAATAAAGGCATACATAATCAGAAGTTCATGACCAAACAATCACTTCCAATTTGGAAAGTTGGCAGAACTTATTAGTTTGCAGACATGAAATGATTAAGACTCACCTGGCAAGGGAAGCACTTCATGATCAGCCGCTGCACATAGTCTGCAACTGCATGGCGGCGCTCCTCGGAGGGCGGATTCGGCTGAATGCAGGCAATTAGCTCTGCGGTCCTTTCCTCAGCCTTCAACCATCGCTCCATGTCAAGCACTCGCATCACCGATGCGGCCTCATTGGGCAGCAAGCCATTATGCAATATCCCACTTGGTGGCTGTGCACAACCCTCATGCTCGCCCATGCAAACCTAAGCTTTCCCGTTGAAAACTCTTCCCACAAAACCTAAAAACCCAACCCAACAATACACTACCACACCACTAATGGAGGCAACTCATGAGAGGAAATTTTGCTAATGAGCTAGAACTAGAGCAGAACAAACAACACAACACGGGAATTTTGTTCCCTCTCAATAGCAGGAGCAGCAAAGTAAGACTTATCCAATTCTTGGTACGTTTCCAAATTAACACAAACACGACATCAGAGTGCACAACAGCTAATATCAACTGAATCCCAAAAAGGGCAAAAGCCAGTAATCAATAAATACCGAAACAAAAGTAAATGAATAAAAAATGTAAGGGTTTTTTTTTTCTTTTTTATCTTGATATTTTGAAAATAACAGTATAGTAGCTGAGATGATTAAAACCCTAACGGAAAGTGGTGAATCCAATTTCCGGAAGAGTTGGAGTGTGGGCGTAGAAACAGCGATGACAGAAACGCAGGGGGCAAAAATGGAAATGCAATGGTGGCATCAAATCCGATGGGCGCCGATCAAAAACAGAGCGTCGGAGAGAGAAGCGGTTCGAAATGCAGATTAATAGTTCGGGGTGCTGTGCTCCTTTCCTTCTCGTTCTTTAAAATGGAGAAATTATTGGCAAGCAGAGGATGGTAAAACAGAATCTGAGGTTAGAGAGAGAGAGGAGACGAAGAAGAAACAGGGAAATGAAATGAAGAAAGAAAGAGAGATATACAAGAAACAGGGAGAAGAAAATTGAAAATGGAAAAGAAAAAATATAATAAAAATCTTTCTTTTTCTTTATGGGCTTTTTTGGTGTCTAATGGGCCTCGTTGTGGACTTATTAAAAATTAGAAAGTTGACAAGTAAAGTCAACTCTAGCATTGCATTGCAAGCAAACTGTCCCTTCTTTTTATATATATACGTGTTTATGTTTATTCCCACCACGTCACGAAAACCCTAATACCAAAATTTTCGAATTGGTGCTTTGGCATTCGCTTGATGTTCATTTCTCACTAGTTTTATAACAAAGACTAATTGTTAATTTCGCTGAATTTAATTACGTCTTTTTTAGAAAAGAAATTTATTTGCTATGATGAGTTGAAAACACTACTTGAGATGACGTCTTTGAAACATTTTTCTAGAGAAATATTAATATTTTTTATATTATTTATTTCATCAATAGGCCAAGAAAATAAGTAATTGTTTTATAATTCACGGATTTTGGTTTGTTTTTCTGCCTCTGATTAGGATATCTGTTTTGCTTCGTTGCATTTTAGAAATGGATTGTTGCACGTAATCATCAGTTTTTCTGTTAGTTGTTCACTTAGATTTTCTTTTGAATCGAGATAAAGTCAAATACTAGATGTAGCCTCTTTGAATAAAATTTTGAAAATTGATGCGTCACGTTCTGCGAAAGGTTAATCTTTTCTGTTAGCTTCCATCGAGTACTGCCTCCTATTATATAATAATAATAATAATAATATTATTATTATGAATAATAGTAATATTATTTTTTCCATTCAGGGAGGGTAATTTGCATTTGTCTTAGTTGTTTGCCTATCATTTTATCCAGTAGTATTATCTTGCTTGAGGATGCTACGCATGAAAAAGCTATGGAAAATTTTCTTCTATTTTCTATAGGAATTATGGACATTTGTATGCACAAGGTTTTCCGATATGGAGCAACAGATACACATACACTAGTTCTTTAAGATTTAGAAATATACATGAAACAAAGTGGTGTATTTTTCTAATTAATTCCTTGATCTTAATTAATTTGATCATGATCTATGGGTACCTCAGATGAAAAGCTTTTTTTTTTTTAAACCCCTGTGACTATCTCCTTTGTCATCAAGCTGCGTCTCTCCAAGTTCTGTTCATGGCTCCATGAGTGTGGAGAGGGTGATGTCAAAAGTGGCCACAACTGATTAATCCTTTGGTTCCTCACTCTGCGAAGGAGAATCATAGAATGTTCCCTCAAGACTCCATTGACGGCTTTAAGGTAGTTACTGGAATCGTGGTCTCTCAGAATCGTGCCTTCTGACCCATATGCTGTTGGGTCACTCAGTGTGTCAATAGGGTGTGGTTGATTCAGGAAGGTTCTAAGAACACTCGGAGAATACCCAGGTTTAGTATTGTCCAGGGCATAGAAGGCACTTCCTCGAGGGAGCAAAGGATGTGGAGGAGACGTTTTCTCATCGGGTTGGAGAATGAATATTTTACCCAGTGGTGAATATAACAGCTTCTGAAAATTTTTCAAAGAAAATTATTTTACATTAGGCAAGTTCATTAGGAGTTTTTGTATAATTATCAAGAATCGATAGAATGATGAAGCTTACATTTTTCAGCAGACAAGGATGTGACCGAAACGAGCTGTTCAAGCGCTTAAGAACTACAGCTACATGATTTGGGTAATTGCAGGAGAAAGCCCTGGGAACAATATCTCTATGCATCATCACACAGTGGATTTGGCTCTCGTCTAGGCCTAGTTCATGGATAATTTGATGGCCTCCACAGAACACAAATGGTGAGCCAAAAGTCACAACTGGTCGAAGTGTGGAGGGACTCACAACCTTGTTTGCCAACAGCATCAGATGAACCAAAAGAGAGAGACTGCCCCCGAGGGAGTGCCCAGTGAATTGAAGCCTTGCACGATCACCGTGTCTCTTCAAATGGTCCATTATTTCGGGCATGAATTGCTCGTATATTCCCTTTGCAGCTTCGTAAATTCCTCTGTGAACAAACACATCTGTACCCTGCAAAAGAAGTGATTCGGTATTATTGTCCATGAGTTTCAGATGAACACTGAGTGAATATCTCCATGACATAAGAATTATTCTCACCTCAAATTTTGTGGGCTCAAAAAAGAGGTTTGCTTGCCAAGATGCCAGGGAATCTGACCCCTGCAACATAAACATAGAACAAAATTTCCCGGGTCAAACTTCAATAATGTGTACAAAACCAAAATAGCAAAGAGTGTTTAAGAAATTACCTGAATCACAAAGCATCGTGTGTGATTGCTGGGATCATCACAAACAAACCATTCACAAGGTGAGGAATGAAGTGACTGGAGTTCATTTGCCGCTTCTTGTTTTTCCTTCTCCCCTGCTGCAACCACTGCTGTCATTGTGGATGCTGCTACATACGCAGCAACCTCTGATTTGTAGCCTCGCGAAGTGCCTTCCAACTCTTCTCGAGGTGTCTCTCCTCCTAGTTTAGACTCTTCATTTTCACTCTTTTGTGACTTAGCAGCACGGTGCAAAAGGTCCTTAGCTCGTAATTGAACATAAGAGGCAGCTGAGGTAGCGATATCATAAGCAAGTTGGATTTGATGCTTCTGTGCATTTTCTTTTCCTTTCTTTGTGATACCCTGAGAGGCTACAGAATCATCTATAGGAACGCTAGTGGAGTCCTGGTCAAGTTTCAATTTTAACTTTGCCACTGTGGCCTTCTTCTCCAAAGAAGATGTTATAAATTGAAGGTTGTAGTATCGTCGCAAGTCCTTAGCCTGCAAATCATTGGCAAGAGTTTTTGTTTGTTTCTGTTTCTTTATCGATTATTCATACACAAAAAAAGAAAATGAAAAAGCACATGCGAACTCTCTCAGAATATGCAGATCTTGAAAATAAATTGATGTTATCTAACCATTGGTGAATGCTTACCTTGATTTGAGGTATTACATAGGCCATGTTGCACAGGAAAGCGAGTTGAGAGTACAGTTGGGTATCAGACCATGGCACTTCAACCAGAAATTCTGAGAATGAGTCACGATCGTATGTCACTTCCTCCTCATCTTCGTCTTCACCCACCACACAAACACCGTCATCTCCATTACATTCACATTCCTCGTAATTGTTGTCGTTGCATATCACATTTGGATCCATGCTTTCTTTTGGCAGTCTATTTCGCCAATGTTTCTTGATTTCCATAAGCCTCTCCACCCAGTTGGCTCTATTGACTCTCTCTTCTTTGCTGCTTTCCACCATGTTTTCCTCAATACTTACCCCCTTCTCCCTCACACCTATATCCTTGCTTGTTTCTGGATCAAACAGAAAGGAGCGCAGCGAATTTGGGAGAATGGAGCCTGAAAACGGAAATGGGGAAATTCCCGTTGACCGATTGCTCTTAAGTTTTGGTGTAACTGATGTGGCTTGTATGCGATTGATGGAGCAACATAGGTGGTTGTCAGAATAAGACCTCTGCATAATGGAACGTGTGCATAGTTCTTTGCTGGATTGGGAGCGACGAAGACCATTGTGCTCTTTTGCAATGTCCATGGTAGCAGTGGTTGCTGCTGGAGAAGTAGGCATAGCAACAGCAGCGTATGCCATGCTTGTAATTGTTATGCGTCGGATAGCTAAATCCTTCACTGTAATTGGTCTCTGTAGATTACAAATAATTGAACCTTAAAGCTTGATATGTTGCGGTGCGGTGCGGTGTGGTGTGGTGAGCTTATTGAAACAAGTCCAAACATATGAATATAGATTTTATAAGAAAAATGACAACAACTACGTTTCTTGTTATCAACGAGGATCTTCTTAAAGATGTTGAAACTTCAAATCTACTCATTGTTAAATTAGTTTACCTATCAATGAACGCAACTCCTATAGTAAGGTATAGACGAAAGCATCGTTAAGTGGTGTGTGTTAAGACCAAGGCCAAGACATAGTTAAGCTCGAAACCTTGCTTTTCGGAAAATATTTACCATAGGAACAGATTAATATAAGGGGAAGACATGTCATGTTCGTAGAACTCTATGATTCTCAATGAAGACATATACTAGCTCTCTATATGTCGAACGCGCACATGGGGACATCAATAGGGAAAAAAAGCTATATCAAACAAGGATAAAGAAAGGGGAAAAAAAGTTTCATTGTATTTTGAAAGTGAAAACAAAAGGCACGTGAATTAATTTAGATGCTTCACTTGTGTACTCTGTTTAAAATATTTTCATTGAAATTTATACTAGTATTTTTTTTTTTTTAAATAGCGTCCCAACTAAATTCCTTAATTTAGTCAGTAAGGGTTACATCTGAATTTGTAAATTAAATTTCTTGGAATTCTCGCATATTTAAGAGACCAAGCTTTCAACCGACATTGTAGGAAGGATAATTAAAAGGAAAAAGACTTCAACTTGAAATAACCTAATGAACAGTGGTATACCAAACTCCATAAACCCCTCCTCCACACACAAAGTACCAAACAAAATAAAAGCACTTTACAAGGCAAAGTATCTCGGAATTGCCGAAGTAATATTACCGATATATTCTTCTTGTTAGAAATAGACTGAGCTCTCAAAAAGGTAAAATAAAAGTTGTAAAATATTCCTTAATTATTTTCTTAAAAATTAATATTTTTAACAATCATTAAATACTATATATATTAATCATTTAGCACTGTACCAGTGTACTAATATGATAATGAAAAAATCACGATCTTTAACATGCCAACCAAAAATACAGGTGAATTTATACCATTGTTGGTGCCAAAGTATGCCAAACTTTAACCAGATTAATAGAAAGTATAAAGCTCTTCTTAGTTCTCACCTACTTATTAGCCAATGTTTCAAAAGTCAAATAATGTGCAAAATGTATATGAATGAAACTTTAAGTTATAGAGTATAAAAAATTATTTTAAGAAAAATATGTTGACAACCCATCACTTGTTTAAAGAAGAAAGGGAAGCTGGAGAAGGAAAAGAAGATTCATGAACAGATTTATTTCAAAAAGAAGAAAATCAGTAAAACGGACAAACAACAATGACCAAACCAAAAGAAATTGAGGAATCACAACCAGCGCTTTGTACATGCGTGCAAGTATAACATCAAACCAAAAATCCCAATAGAGATCCAAAAATTACAATACAAAAAAAAAAAAAAAAAAAGGAAAAAAAAAAAAAGATAATAAAAAAAAAAAAAAAAAAAAAAAATAAAAAAAAAAAAAAAAGAGATGGAGAGAAAAACTTAGTTTATATAAATTATAACAGAAACATAAAATTGGAAAGCTTAAGAGATCAAAGGAGAAAAAGTATGTGTAATGTGGAAAGTAAATAACCGATATTAAAAATTTGTCAAACCGGTTCCATTGTTTGACACATTTGCATTTCATGGTTAGGAAATTCAAGGAGATGAACAAGATTATAAATAAGAAAAAAAAGAAGAGAATGATATGAAAATGCATGTAATTGATATACCCAGAGAAGCTAAGTAAGCAATGAGTCTTCAGAACAGAACCTTTACTTGGAAGGAGATTCAGAGAAGAGAACCATGATGAAGCTCTGAAAATGGTGGCTGTTGATGTTAGCTGGAGAAGACAGGTATGGTTTCTGCCAATGGTGTGCATATGGGGGAATCTTGCATTTTATAGTATTATAATTGGAACATGAGGCTCACTCTTTTTTTTTATAGTGCAACAATTGTTTTCAAGGGAGTAAGAAAGAAAAAACCAACATAGTCAATAAAATAGTATAATTTTTTGTGTTTAGATCAGGGGCAGGGACCCTTCTCTCTGTTCTTTTTGTGATTCCTCTGCCAGCACGTCCAGAGAGTTTGGACAAGAAGGGAAAAAAAGTAAAGGAAGAAAGAATGAAATAATGATAATAGTTTTTTCTTTTTGTTGAGTTAAAAAAAGTAAAGCATAAAAAAATGAGATTTAATAAATTTCTTCGATAACAAAGGAATAGCAGTGTTTTACTGCATTATGTTCAGAAACGGTGAAGAGAAACATAGTAAATGACGAAAATACCCCTTCTTCTTTTCTTTTTCTTTCTTTATGCATAGTTTGCGGTGCGTTTGAGTTAACTTTTACAGGTTCGGATCAATTTGTGTTGTGCGGGGCACTGGCATGATAACATAAGAACCTTGTCCTCGGTACTATGTTGCTCAGAAGGTGGTGGCACGTGTTAAAGGTAGACAACGTTTGAGAAAGAGAAATGATGAGTGAGTGAGAAGTGGTTGGTGAGAGGGAGGGCCAAATGTGCGGTTGCATGAAGCAAGGAGCGTCAATGGCAGCCACATCCCTTGACACCGGTAGCAGCTGCCATCACCTGCTCTTTAGATTCGGTTATTCTCACGCGTCATTCATTCCGTTCTTCGCATTCAGATCTTTGTCTTTTAGTTTCACATGTGTTGCTCGCTACCATTCTTATATGCATGCAGAGTTATCAAAGTTAACCACGAGTGTCTAAAGTCAATTTCACTTTATCATGTACTTAGCTTAGATTCAACTAAATAAATAAAAAATTCGGTATTATCGGCAGGAAATGAATTGATTTTTTTTACAAAAAAAATTGACTCACTAATATGAATTTTATGTTGACTTAATAATTTGAAATAAACAAATTTGAAAAGAAAACTATTTAATACACAGTCTAACATAAAAATGATGAGGTGGGAAAAATACACAGTGCTGATAAATTGTGTTCTCTTTTCTGGAATCCAAATTGATAAACTCCATTTTATTCGTGTACAAAAGTGCATTTCAAAAATATTAAGCAACAAGAAGAAAAATAAATTAACTGGTACTGACATATATTTATATTTATATTTATATATTACAACAAATTTACTACCATCAATAAAATAAATAAAATAACTTTAGATTAATTATAGCACTCTATCTTAGTTTGAAATAAACAACTCGTCAAAGTTTTTAACTTTACAAATTTATCATATCTCAATGCTTTTGTGATAGCATTTTAGTTGAATCTCCCTTTTCCAAAACACTAAATTCAACTTTTCCTCATTAATTTGTCAAGAAAGGCTATTCGAATTAAAGGTCCGCCAGAATGGCTCGTGTAAAAAATAAAGACGAATCAGTTTGAGTCGAAAGATGAGATGGGTTAGTTTGGATCGATGGTCAAAGAGTTAGTCTGGGCCAAAGATCGAAAAGAGTCTGTCTAGGTCATAGGTTAAGATGAGTCGATATGAGCCTAAGGTTAAGATAAGTCGATACAGGTCAAGTTGACTCGATGCGAGAATGTCATTTGGTGCATAATGAAGGTCAAATCAACTTATCCTGAAACGAATGATGAGTCGAGTCATTTGTGATTAAAGGTCAATAAGAATTCGTCATGTTGAAAGTCAAAACGAGTTAGTCGAGTTAAAGGTTGAGACGAGAGTCAACTTGGACCATATGTCAAGATGAATCAACCCGAACCCCAGATTAAGATGCAGGTCGAGGGTCAGGACGAGTCAACCCAGATAGAGTTGTCTTAGACCGATAATCTAGATGAATTGATTTGAGTTAAAGATCACAACGAATCGTACTGATTTGAAAATCAAACTAAGTTAATTTGGACTAAAAGATAGAACTGAATTATCCAAATATTTTTAAAACATAATTTTGCCTTAAAAAATAAATTAAATAGTTTTATCCACAAAAATTTGAAATCTAAAATATCTTAATTACCACTCAAACAATTTTTTTTTTAAAATAAGATAATTTAATTATAAGTAATTCGAATATATTTTAATTTATTAAAATTGCTAAAATCATATATCTCAATACTCTTTTAATTGTCATCATAGGGTTCTTTTGCTGTGTTCCATGAATCTGATAATCATTCCATCATGCTAAGTCAGGTCCATTGATACTTCATTGTCAACGTTCCTCAAACTCGTTCGCCTCTGTGGGAGTATGCGTTTTGCACCTTCAAGACTTTTTTTTTCTTTCATTATCTCAGTAACATACTTTTGTTGATGATGAAGTATGATATCTTTAAGAGTATGTACAAACCCCAAACTAAGAAAGGAGATCATCTGCATAGAGATAAGTTATAATCATAATTGTCTCTCAAATAAAAATTCGATAACGCAAGTTGAATTTGTCCTAATGACTTTTATATTTATTTTTAATTAAAGTGTTTGAAATAATCGTACTGGGCAAATAAACGGTTGTATTAGGAAATAAAATAAATTCATAGTGGCATTACACAAAATCACTAAATAACCAAATAAAAAAAATATTGAAATAAATGAATTGTTGAAAGATTTTAAGAGTCCATTATGAAAAAATTAACAGATTTTTAATTGAAAACGACTAATTACTCGTTATTAACGTTATAGAGACACTTATAAAAATGCACACTCCAACATATTTAATGAGCTATTTTAACTTTGGTGTTCCCTTTGTTGGTTTTTACATTTTCTAAAGGAGGATAAGTTGAAATGATATTTGAAAATGTTACTTCATGCACATAATGGTGTATTTGCTTATTAAGTTTGACACGCTGAAATTTTTAATTCATATATTTTTATCGATGACATACATTTTTCATAGCCTAAACAATGTGAATGAAAAATTGTTAAGACTCTAAAATAGTAACAATTCAACGCTTATTTTATTATTCATAAATTTAGAAACTTCAATTAAGCTTTTATTAATTTTTTTTATTGCTTATATTTTTAATTAAGTTTTTTTTTATTTAATTTTTGTAACGATGTAACATAAGTGTTATTTTATTTCATCATTTTATTTATTTCGTCTCATTGTATTAAAAAGCAAAATATTTCTATTAATATAAAATTATAATAATTTTTTATTATTTTCATAACAAAATATTAAATAATAATAATAGATCATGTATCACATATATGAATAGTGGTAAGGACTTTTAATTAGTATAAGTGATGATAATAAAGATCTAAAAATTATACGACAGCGTGGAGAGTATACTATTTAACACATCTTCAATAAAAATAATAATTTTATTATTATTTTTTATCAATTATAATATTATTTTATTATTTTATATATATGAATAATAAAAATTATATCATTTAAAATATAAATAGAAAAATTATAAATATTGAAATTAATTATTTTGAAAAAGTACAAAACTATCGAATGCTTAATAGAAAAAAAAAACTATAAACTCAGTTGAAAATAATTAAACTAAAATTGAAATAACTCTACAAGTTTTTCTATGTTTTAGAAAATAAAAATAAAAATATTATTATAAATTATTTCCCATTTTTTATTACATAGATATGCAACAGAAGCACACTACGGTGTCGTTTGCGGTGTTAGAAAACCTAGACGGAGGAGATGGCGAAGAAGCGATCAGCGCCAGTCGGTGTTCGTCGGGAAAACCGAGTGGAATCGTCTACAAGACGGGTCAACTCATCTTCCGGTCGCAGAAATATCGTTTTCTTCTTCGTCATATCGTCCATTATTGCTATCGTCGCTTACCGGTTCAGAAAATCTTCTCCGTCGCAATATCAAGAATCGTATGTGTATGAGCAAGGCCTTGTAACAACCCATGCTAATTACCAACATGTACTCACCGTAAGTACCGCCCAAAATCAAATCATAACATAACACATTTTTTTACTTATAAAGAACTAAATTCTTTCCAGTTTTGATTTTGGTACCCGATGTTGTTAATTACAATGGATTAGGAAAATTCCAAAGTATCAGAAAATACCTCTCAGCGCCATTATAATTATCCTGTGCTTGGCTACATTACTCCCTGGTATGTATTTTTTTTTTTTCTGTATGTTAATTTAGCAAATTTTAGCAATTTCTTTGACGAATAATTGAATATAATATGGTACTTGGCATGGAATATTTTCTGCTAAAGAAACAATTTGGTTTGATGTAATGTGATAGTTTATTTTTTCCGATTATGATATAATTTGCAAGACGTTTTTGATCTCCTAATTTCAAGTGTCGAGTGCTAATAGTCAAACTGGCCGTATCTGATCCTGGTTTGAGATGGTATGCTAATATGAATGAAACTAATTAGTACACAATAATCAAATGAATAACTTTTAACTAGTGGCACCGGCACCTCCGAAGCAGGTGTACGAACATTTGAAGTTTATTTTAACGTTTGATCGCATAAGAACTTATTCCTATTTTTATCCTTGAGCATAAATCTACTAAACAGTCCCATCTTGTAAAAATTCATTTAAAGGTCTCTGAAAAGAGGGAGTGCGTGGGATAAATAAAGGGAGTTGAGATTTGTAAGAGAATAGGCTTGGTTGTGGTGGAAACTTATAATTTTAGTTATCATTTAAGTGAGATATAGATCATCAGATGTGTACGGGTGAAATGGACATGTTTTTCCATAATACAGCTCATTAAATAAAATATCAACTCTGTGATTTTGGCTAGTTGATGCAAATGCGCATGTTAAGTAATTTATTCACTCAACAACCGTCAGCACTTTTAAAATATTTTGGATGCAGGGGTATTATCTTTATACATTATAAAGAGACATGTATTCTTATTATATAGTTCATTAGTCTCGATGATTCTTAAATTTTCTGCCCCATCTTTTATTTTTGGTAGAAAAAAGTAAGCATAATAGGAAATTGCTTCACCCAACCCTTATTGATTTTAAAACCTTGGTGAAATTTCACAATTTGAAAGTTATGGTTTTGTTTGTCACAGTATCACGATTCTTCATTTTGGTAAAACCCAATTCATGTCCTCTACTGTCTGACCTGTTTCCCAAATTTTAACATCTTCATAGTTATATTGCTTAGTGTTTAATATGAAAATTCAATTTTCTGATCTGTTTGGATGAGATTCTTTTCCTTCGTGTCATTCTTCCTGTGATTACAATCCTTTGTACGTTAAAAAATGTTAATTATGACAGGAATTCTCGAGGTTACGAATTGGCAAAGAGGTTCAACTCTAAGTTTACACATATATCACCCGTTTGGTATGATCTAAAGAGGTATGTACATCAGTTCTAAATTACATTTTGAAGAAATAGAGGGGTGGGTGCATAGTTAAGACCTATGACCCGTGTGATTCATAATTCTCCTTGTACCTTTTCATCAAAGCTTTCAACTGTATTTTGCAAGCACTAAAATATTTCTACAAATTTTGGTTTCTGAAGTTTTATGCGTTATTCTACCATTCATTTTTGTACAAATTATGACCTGATATGCTTACTTTTGGGAGAAGAAAAATTATCCAGGGCTGATGTTAACCGACATCACTGCCTCCTTGAGGATCAGCAGAATATTTTAATCCTCACTTGCTTTATAATTTTTTCACTGCAATGATATTCTGGTGACTACTTGATTATAAAGCCCTGGGTTTGTTATATAGTAAGCTTTTATTATACTGCTTTATGGTTTTGTTTCATCAGTTGTTATTGCCAGCCAACAGAGTAGCTTAGTTCTAGAGGGGAGACATAATGCTGACAGAGGATGGATCTCAGCGCTTAGAACGACAGGAGAAGCTTTGGTACAATGAATTATTCTCAACTTTTAAACTTATTTTCATTTCATTCATTGCTGGCAAATTAAATGCCCCTTTATCCACAATTTTTGGCAGTCTTATTTTCACTTCGAAAACTTTTTACTTAATAAATTTTTATTTTAGATTTATAAACCAGAAAATAGAGCTAAATTGGAGAATTATGTATAGGGTTTAGGGTTCTTTGTGTCTGGATTATTGTGCTCAATCATTCCCAGATTTATTACTAGACCTCGACTAATCCTGTAAAGTTTATTCCAGACAGAATGCTGCCTCAAGTCTTCAACAACTAGCAATGAAATATGTTATATGTGTATTCCCTTTAGCTTTTCTCCTTTGCTTCTTTACGAGAACGCTATTATCACTTAGCCAGTAACTTGGTTTCTTTGTTTATATTTTTTAAATCTCAGAGAACTCAATCCTTTGGTCTGTCTACAGTACACATGATATGGAGCATGATGAATGCTTAAGGCTATGTATGTTTATGATGAAATTCATGTAATGCAGCTCCGGGATGTGTGGGTGGCAATCTAATTTGAACGAAAATATATATCCTCTATTGTCTAGCATATACTGACTGACGAGTTAAGAGGGATGGCTGACAACTGGAAAGAAAGTAGAGAAGAGAAAAAACATGGATAACAATGCATATTCTATTATTTGGTTAAAGAGAGAATTTTTCAAAAAATTCAAAATTTTCTTTATTTCCATTTTCTCTCTCCCCTCACTTTCATTCATCTAAAGTAAATAAAGAGTGAGGTTGTTGAGTACTTTAACTCATCCCAAGTAAAAGCTTCTGGGACAGTCTGATTTGGACCTTGTACTGGCTACAATGTGGCTAATCCCATTTTTTCTCGAACTTGTTGGACTTATCACTTGTTTAATTGTCTTGGAATTGTTTTATACTTTCTTTGTAACTGGCCTTATCAGTCTGTCCATTTCTTTTCAATTACATGTAGATTTTGCCTAGAGTTGTTCTGGAAGCATCACCAGCGGTGCTGTTGGGGAAGGAAAAACAAAGGAACAAAGCCATTAACCTTATAGTAACAGAGTGCAAGTAAGCCTCTAAATATTTTTCTAGATAACTCGTTGGCTTTGGCATCATGGGAACATAGTTATTTCCTGAATGTTTGAAAATGTCTTGCTTTTGCTTAAGGTCTCTAATTTAGCTGTACATCTTTTATTATCGTCAACTCTGAGGATAAATAATTGGATTTGTCTCTTGGTGCCATGTGCAAAAGGAACTCTTGATATTGATATCGAGTTTAGGAAATAGTCAACTGACCACTTAATTGGTGAATGATATCACAACACTAATTAACCATTGAATTAATTTGTTTTTAAACCAGGACTATTTTTGCCAATAATTGGTTTTTGCTTGTAATTTCTATCTAAAAAGGTTTGTAGTGTATTTATTGCTTCCTTTACTCAGCTAAAGGCGTTATGATAGAGTTTGTTCCCCTATATCAAACCCATTACGAATGAATTGCATGAGTGTCAGCAGTTGTCATGGAAGCAAGTATTCAGATAAATCAGATCCATATATGAAGCATTTCCTTTCTCACTATGTTGTGCTATGATTTGCTTTTCATGTGAATGTTTTTCTTCTGTAGGGAAATGGGATATGATGGTATCGTTTTAGAATCTTGGTCAAGGTGGGCAGCCTATGGTATCTTGCATGATCCAAACATGCGGAATTTGGTGAGCAGTTGATTCGTTTAATCTTTTTCAATACTGTTTTTTTATACAGCAAAGTTATGTTATGATACGGACTAAGCTATTGAGCCTTCTTTCATTCTGTGATTGCTTAAAGATGACAAGGTCAGTCATTAAATGGTTACATAAAATTTGTCATTACTTCAGTAATGAAGGACTGAGGTGGTTCCTTTACCACTTGGAACATGAGTCACATGATTAAGTTCTCTTCAACGGAAGCACAACATTACAATTTTGTCACCTGCACCTGTATGATAGTTTTGTTATTGATAACTCTATTAGCATAGATAAATTGCTACTGGGAAAAATGTAAATTCAATCATCGTGTTTCTGTGACAATACATTCATTTTGTATTAAGGCACTCTAGTAATACATATGGTGCTTTCTTCTTTTGCTAGCACAGGCATTGCGGTTTGTAAAACAGCTTGGAGATGCACTGCATTCTATAGGCTCAGAGAAAATTAGTGGGCAGAAGCTGCAGTTAGTCTATGTTATAGGTCCACCGTCCTCCGAGAAGCTGCAAGAGCATGACTTTGGTCCTAAAGATCTTGAGACTTTAAGTGAAGCTGTGGATGGATTTTCGTTAATGACATACGACTTTTCTAATCCTCATAATCCTGGTCCTAATGCACCTTTGAAATGGATTCAGATTGTTCTGCAGCTGCTTCTTGGTAACTCTGGCAGTAGAGCCCAAAGTCTTGCTCCGAAGATACTTCTCGGCATCAACTTCTATGGAAATGATTTCTCCCTTTCAAGAGGTAATTGCTTTGTTTCTTATCCCTGCATTTTTTGGTAGGAGGGAATAAAGGAGTTTGGGTACCAGAATTAAAATTTAAAATGTCTAATTTCACGGTGGCAATGTGGAATACACACACAAAAGTACTATAACCGCTAAAGTGGTGCTTAAGAGAACCTCACTAGGAAACCAAGGAGAGAGGATGGAGAAAGTAATGTGCTCCATTAGATTAGAGTGATATTTATATGAATTTCTTATTAACAAGAACACCTATTTTATCCATTTTGATGCTTTGAGATCTTAGAGAACTCTCTGAGTTTTTCGGAGGTATTATCATGTAAAAACTTTTTTCTGTTTTTGCACATTAGTGAAATTTGCTAGTGCAGATGCAGGTGGTGGTGGAGCTATTATTGGGAGAGATTACCTGGCACTTTTGGAGAAGCATAGGCCTGAACTGCAGTGGGATAAGAATAGTGGGGAACATTTTTTCATTTACAATGACGACAAGGATATCAGACACGCCGTATTCTATCCATCTTTGAAGTCAATTTCTTTGCGGTTAGAGGAAGCTCGTTCATGGGGATGTGGCATCTCGATCTGGGAAATTGGCCAAGGTTTGGATTATTTTTTTGATCTTCTGTGAAGCCCGCGTACCGGCATTACTTTCAGTTTTGTTTGAGGAAATTTGCCATTAGTCAGATACAACTTGCAAAGACACGATGATGTCATATCAAAAGTGGTTGGGTAGAATTATGCTAAAAAAAACATATTTACTTGTTTTTTATTAGTTGTCTCAATTATATATAATCTATCTTTTTTGAATTTCAACAAAATATATATCTTTTTCAATAGTTGTTTCAACTGAGATTATTTAAGTGTGAGCAAATATGACTAGGTTTGACTTCTGTAATCTGCTTGTGATAATTACATTATTTGAGTTGGAATAATTGTCTTTAATGGCCCTGGTCTCCCATTAAATTCCCAAATTGAGAACACGTTTATAAGTTGTTATATCATCCTGAATTAAGGTAGGAAGAAATGAGGCATGTGGGGGTCAAGGTAATATGGTTGAACTATGTTGTTGGGAATTCATTGTTAGTACTCACTTAACAAGTGGAACTATTATTCTGATTTTGTTTGCAAATATCATTAAAATATGATTTCATTAATTAATCATTAATCGATCTTTAACATTTATTTAAAGGTTTAGGGTTTATTACACTTAATGTTAGTTATAATTATTAAAATAAAATTATTATTTTCACTATTTTTATCTTAATTATATTATCTTCAATTGGAGAGGATACTTAATTTTAAATAGAACTACATGTTTACAGAAAATATTATTGAAACACTTTTACTTTAAAAGGGTTTTTAAGCCAAGAAAAAGTTTAACAATTTTTTAACGTTTCAAATTTATAAGATCTGTTTGGGCAATTTCTTCTATTCAGATTTTTAGAAGGAAAAGAAGAATAAATATGATTTATTTTCATAAATTAAAATTACTTTAAAGATGTACGAGAAAATTATTTTCACAAATGAGCTTATACACCACATAATTTTAACTTTTGCAAAAGTATATTTATTTATTTTTCTTTTTCTATAAGTCTTCTTGAAAGAAATATGTTAAAACCTAGATAAAAAAATTGAGTGTTTTCGACCAAAACAAACTTTAGGAAATTAAAGGTTGAAGAATCAAGCAATTTAAAAATTGAAAAACAGATACAAAATTTACAAAAAAACAAAAGATTGTAGTTCGTGCAGTTGTTTTTATTTTTTATTTCCAATTTACCAATGAAGAATATCTATTTATCTCATCTCTATTTATCTCTTAACTTTTCTTTAGCTTTAATGCTAACTTGTTGGGTATTTTCCATTATATGTCTATTTGATTTCAATGAATACGCATGCAGATGGTTCATCAATCTACTTTATTTCAGTCCAAATGCCATATAATATTATTACAAAACCTTGATATAATAGCATTCCTTGGGCGTACAACATGAATTAGCCAAGAGACTTGCAAATCTGCGATTACAAATAAAAGTTTTCAAAACTTAAACGAGTTTAAAAAATAACTTACTACATGAAATATCATTTCATCCACAAACCAACAAAACAAAAAGACTGCGCATAATAGAGGGAACAAAAATCGTGTTCTATTCATTGATAACTTCGATTCTGTTACCTGCAATTCTTTTAAAACTTCCTTGGAGGCCATTTTGCGAGCTGTATCTTTATTAGAAGCCTTAGCAGTTCGCGTGATCCTGTTAGCTTTCACCTCAATTTTAAACAAAGTTTCATCGTTTTCACGGACAGAGGGGTGCTCGTGCTCTGTCAATTTGTATTGATTTTTCTGGCACAGTTCTTGCAACTCACTAATAGGATGTCTCTTCGCTCTTTCAGGTGTGACAAGTGGTTTCAATAGGGGCTTTATGCTTTCGAAAACAATCTCTTTCTTGTATCCTGAATCAACAAAAATCGCTCCTGCTATAGATTCTATAACATCCGCAAGCACCTGACAAAAATTGAAAAAAAAAATGCACCTAATACAACATTAAACTTCATATTCTATTCAATACAGACTTGTAACATTTTGCATGTGGTAATAAAGTAATGTGAATAATAATGAAAAATGTTGGGATTGGAAGAAGTTATGAACTGAAATTTTAAACAACTGACCGGACAGAAATATGTTTCTAGCTCCCATCCAAAAGTTGATTCCAAAGATAAATTCTCAACGCCTTTCATTGTCTTCTCAATGTTCTTTCTTACTACTGAGTCACAGAGTATGTGTTTGTGCAGCTTAGCTTTAATGGCTGACAGTGCGTAGCACTCATTGTTCACAGAAATAGACCTCATGGTTGTCAGAAATCCCGGTGAAAATTTTTCATTGAAATATTCCTTGTAGAGATGCATCGTGATCAAATTGTCCAACACTGCGTCGCCAAGAAACTCTAATCGCTGCAGAAGAGCATGTTAAGAATTTACCAGAGATACAGTACTGCAAGGAATTCCAAATTTGATGGAAACAGATAGAATAAAATGTGGAATGAATTACAATAAAATGTAGAATTGAATGTGGTGAAATGAAACCTTTATTCCATCCTCTTATATAAACTAAAGTTGTCATAGTATATCATCCTTCTAGTTAGTATGTAAATAAATAATCATGACAGTACCTCATAACATGTCTGAATTTCTGGTCCTTTGTAAGAACCATGGGTGAGAGCCTCTACTAGAAGGTAAGGGTCTTCAAACTTATAATTATTCAGCCGAGATTCTAAAAATTTGACATCTACAAGATTCTCAGGGTCGGTGCTTAGCTGCCTCTCATATGGAATAATGCTGGTGTCAACCTCTATTCCAATCCAATTAATAAACGATAAAGCAGCTTCTTCATCTTCTGTGCTTATAAAGGCACCAATTAGTGCCTCAACAACATCAGCAACCTTTTTGAGTTCTATTTTTCTCTTTCTACCAACATACATGCTTGTTCTTCCACAGGAAACCAACCCTTCTTCTAGCAAGAGACTCTTTGTCTTATCGCCAGGTATGATCCACTGTTTTGGATCAAATGCTTCCATTCGTATGAAACCCTGCAATATGTGAAAAAGGTTTCCATTTGAAATTCTTTTCAAAAACAGTGCCGAAAAATAGAACCAGGGATAATTTCCAGTTATCCTATATGAGATTCCAAAAGGTTATTTTGACAATACAGACACAAGCACTGTTCAAGGATTTGTATAGTTTGGCCGATCTAAAAGTATGTTAAGGTATATTCCTTAAGAGTAAATTAGTTTACTTCGTTTGGCTTAGTCTGAAATATAGGAAACTTCAATGATAAAGAAAGTCAATACAAATTGTTAAACAAGAAACTATTGTTACTATAATGGATAAAAATATAAAAAAAAATATACAGAAATATATAGACATACAAAGATAAGGTTTTGAGAATATAAATCTGGCATAGCCGGTTAGATATTCTCTCATAAACTTATGAGAACAGAAATATAAACAAAAATATAAAGCTATACAGAAAAAAATAGATATAAGCCTTTAAATGGTTATCGCATCTTTAGATAAATATTACTTAAGGCATCCGTGGATGCTCAAGATAAAACTACTCCATGGTAGAGATACTTACTTCAGGGAAGATGGAGGATAAGAAAAGAAGCACCTCTGAAATGTACGTTTTATTGCTGGTGGAAGAGAGTACAAAAGGAGAGTGAGAGAATTTTTAGAGAGAGAGGTAGGAGGAACTCTGCCCAGCATAAGGGACTTATGAGCCTTTTTATAGAGATGTTATACAACCGGTAACTTGTTCTTCTAGTTTCATAATAACTAGAAACCTTTTGTTCAGGTCATCTGTTGACCGAATACCTGTATACCCGGTTCTTACCCTTCAGTCTATTACTCAAAAAGAGTAAAATTACTTTGTCACAAGTAAAAACGTGTTTTAACATCTTCTTGTTACAGCTATGGATGTCAAGTCTCCAAGCTCTTCTTCGAGCATTTGGTCTGTATAATCAGGATCTTCATTGTCAGATGGGAATGAAGCACCTAGAGTTTCTTGTCCATGGTTACCAGTTTGTTCGTAAATTTCTTTGTAAATCCTTTCTTTTTCAAAATGTTTTACTAGTACTGGACTGGCCTCAATAGGGAAAGGATGGAACTTGTTTCCCATATGTTTTTTCCAGTATAGTTTTGTATCAACTGTCTCTTTTAAAAGTATGAATTCTAGGACGTCTTTCTTGGAAAAATTCCAATTTGATCCTTCGATGCATGCTTTCCAGAGTTGATACTGGTATAATTTGTCTTTGTTAAGAGATAATCTTTTTAAAGGATCGTGTTCTAATAAAGCTTGTGTTTCTGGATTCGTGTCTATGTACAACTTGATTACATGAGTAGCTGTACTCGTGGAGGAAATGGCACTTATTGGAGAAGAAGTAATGTGCAAGAGTACATTGTTCATGTGTTCAGCTTGTATGTCATTCACTACAGAGTTTATTTCTAGTGTTAAAGAGTGAAACCTAACTGTAGGTGGAATTGAAATAGTTTGTAAACAACCAGCTTCTAGCAGTAATTGAGGACTTATTACAAGATCCCTGTATAACTGGTTATTGAAGGTTTTTAGGTCTATTTGGGCCCGTCGGATAATGAATTTTATCTGGCAGGTGCAATCTATGTTTACCGTTTTGCAATAATCTAAAGATTCCACACAAGGATTTCTAGGATTAAAGTAGGTTTGTGTTTTGACGAAAAGCCCATTATAGTTTTGGGCTTCCGAATGAACTTCAAAAAGGAATTCTTGTATGATTCCAAACTTTGCTAGAAGAATGTTTGGATTGATTTGTGCTGGGATGCTACCGGAGGCAACATATGTGTGTATTTGGGCTTTTGGTTCTAACGCGAGGTCCATCTTAATTTTTTCTTCATCAATAGTTTGTAATTTTAAAGTCATATGGGCTTCTTCTGCGGAATTAAATCCTTTGTAAGTGGACCAAAATTGGTCTTGTTTTGCCTTAGCGAGGTCTTTATATGAAGTGTATACTCCTTTGTTTGGCCATGTGATTAAGGCAAAATGTGTAAACCCTTTCCTTGAAGGAGAGGCCGGTGAAGTTAACAAAACTCCTTTATTGTTAGTGCTTCAAAAATTGTATAATGCACTAATATTGCTCTGTTTTACTTTTGCAACTTGGTGCTCATTTGGAATATTCCAAATATTGTCAATTAAAACATTTAATTTGACATTTGTGTTTTCTCTGCCAGGAAAATGGTAGTGATTTGTGAGTATAGGCAATTCTTGTTTGCCATACTTTGTGTATTGTTCCACCACAAAGGGGGATTTAACTGGTTTAGGACCTAAAGGTCCTTTCTTTGTATTTTGTGTAAATTCCATTTCTGGATTTTTGTACCTGCAATATGGAAACAAACAGATTAGGCAACAAAATGGTTGAGCTTTTGTAAGTTTTGTTCTAGAACTCTGATGTTGGCTTTGTATGAGGCAAGTGTATAGGCAAATTGGAAAGGATTATATTGAAATAATTCAGTTCTTTGTAGCCTGAGTATGGCTAGCTTTCTTTTGAACCTTCTTATTTGTTTTGTGAATTATTTCAATATAATCCTTTCCAATTTGCCTGTACACTTGCCTCATACAAAGCCAACATCAGAGTTCTAGAACAAAACTTACAAAAGCTTAGCCATTTTGTTGCCTAATCTATTTGTTTCCATATTGCAGGTACAAAAATCCAGAAATGGAATTTACACAAAATAAAAAGAAAGGACCTTTAGGTCCTAAACCAGTTAAATCCCCCTTTGTGGTGGAACAATACACAAAGTATGGCAAACAAGAATTGCCTATACTCACAAATCACTACCATTTTCCTGGCAGAGAAAACACAAATGTCAAATTAAATGTTTTAATTGACAATATTTGGAATATTCCAAATGAGCACCAAGTTGCAAAAGTAAAACAGAGCAATATTAGTGCATTATACAATTTTTGAAGCACTAACAATAAAGGAGTTTTGTTAACTTCACCGGCCTCTCCTTCAAGGAAAGGGTTTACACATTTTGCCTTAATCACATGGCCAAACAAAGGAGTATACACTTCATATAAAGACCTCGCTAAGGCAAAACAAGACCAATTTTGGTCCACTTACAAAGGATTTAATTCCGCAGAAGAAGCCCATATGACTTTAAAATTACAAACTATTGATGAAGAAAAAATTAAGATGGACCTCGCGTTAGAACCAAAAGCCCAAATACACACATATGTTGCCTCCGGTAGCATCCCAGCACAAATCAATCCAAACATTCTTCTAGCAAAGTTTGGAATCATACAAGAATTCCTTTTTGAAGTTCATTCGGAAGCCCAAAACTATAATGGGCTTTTCGTCAAAACACAAACCTACTTTAATCCTAGAAATCCTTGTGTGGAATCTTCAGATTATTGCAAAACGGTAAACATAGATTGCACCTGCCAGATAAAATTCATTATCCGACAGGCCCAAATAGACCTAAAAACCTTCAATAACCAGTTATACAGGGATCTTGTAATAAGTCCTCAATTACTGCTAGAAGCTGGTTGTTTACAAACTATTTCAATTCCACCTACAGATAGGTTTCACTCTTTAACACTAGAAATAAACTCTGTAGTGAATGACATACAAGCTGAACACATGAACAATGTACTCTTGCACATTACTTCTTCTCCAAGAAGTGTCATTTCCTCCATGAGTACAGCTACTCATGTAATCAAGTTGTACACAGACACGAATCTAGAAACACAAGCTCTATTAGAACACGATCCTTTAAAAGGATTATCTCTTAACAAAGACAAATTATACCAGTATCAACTCTGGAAAGCATACATCGAAGGATCAAATTGGAATTTTTCCAAGAAAGACGTCCTAGAATTCATACTTTTAAAAGAGACAGCTGATACAAAACTATACTGGAAAAAACATGTGGGAAACAAGTTCCATCCTTTCCCTATTGAGGCCAGTCCAGTACTAGTAAAACATTTTGAAAAAGAAAGGATTTACAAAGAAATTTACGAACAAACTGGTAACGATGGACAAGAAACTCCAGGTGCTTCATTCCCATCTGACAATGAAGATCCTGATTATACATACCACATGCTCGAAGAAGAGCTTGGAGACTTGACATCCATAGTGTAACAAGAAGATGTTAAAACACGTTTTTACCTGTGACAAAGTAATTTTACTCTTTTTGAGTAATAGACTGAAGGGTAAGAACCAAGTGTACAGGTATTCGGTCAACAGGTGACCTGAACAAAAGGTTTCTAGTTATTATGAAACTAGAAGAACAAGTTACCGGTTGTATAACATCTCTATAAAAAGGCTCATAAGTCCCTTATGCTGGGCAGAGTTCCTCCTACCTCTCTCTCTAAAAATTCTCTCACTCTCCTTTTGTACTCTCTTCCTCCAGCAATAAAACGTACATTTCAGAGGTGCTTCTTTTCTTATCCTCCATCTTCCCTGAAGTAAGTATCTCTACCATGGAGTAGTTTTATCTTGGGCATCCACGGATGCATTAAGTAATATTTATCTAAAGATGCGATAACCATTTAAAGGCTTAAATTTATTTTTTTCTGTATAGTTTTATATTTCTGTTCTCATAAGTTTATGAGAGAATATCTAACCGGCTATGCCAGATTTATATTCTCATAAGCTTATCTTTGTATGTCTATATATGTGTTTTATATTTTTTTTTATATTTTTTCTTTCCTTTCTTCTCCAAATTTTCTCTATCCTCTCCTCTTGCAAGTGCTTGAAATGAAGCTTATACTGAAAGTGTAAGAATAAGAAAAGAGGCAAAACATAATAGTGTACCGGAAGATTTTTGTCAGAAGCAAATATACGCAAGGCAACATTGGATATGAGGCGTTCCCTGAGCTTGGAAAGGATACCCTCTCGATCGTTTTGATGGGTCTTGAAAAGCTGTTGACTAACAGCGTATTTGAGAAAAGAATCTCCAAGTGTCTCTAAGTTTTCGTAATTGTATGCCTCTTGACATCCCTTTGCAGTTATTGCTTCGAATACCTACCATAAGCATGATAAACTTTAACTCAAAACTTCATGCAAAATACTTATCATGTACTTTCTAATTATATTTAGATTTTCTCCCATTTAATAATCTATATTATCATGTACTTTCTAATTATATTTAGATTTTCTCCCATTTAATAATCTATATGATAAATAATTTTATTAAATATATAATGTGCTATCAAAGTAAAACTTTAAACCCAGTTGAAGAACAATATTAATAATTAATAATATAACACAACATATGGAATAGTAATAGGTCCTACTAAGTTACAAAATTTTTTTAATTTATTATAAGATGAATCAAAATTAATTTGACTAATTTTTTTTAACTCAATCTGAAATGAGCAAGTCTAGTTCCCTAGTTCTCTAGTTTTGAGAGTCACATCAACCCACTTTAACATTTTATTCAATATATTTATTTAATGTTTTATTCTGTAAATTTAAGTTATTCTCATTATGAAAAATGTTATCAATATTTTCATTAAAACTAACCTTTTCATTTTAAATTTTTTTTATATAAAATATTTACAAAAAAATATAATAAATTGCTATTAATTATTTTGCAAAATATTTTGCATAAAAAATTTTCTGTAAAAAAAATTAGAAAATACTTACAAATTTATAATTTTTTAAGAAATAATTAACTACAAAGAAATTATTTATCAATTAAAATTTGTAGAAAAATGACAAAAAAAAATCTTACAAGATTTTTTAACAAAATTTGAAAAAAATCTCATGTAATGTAAAATTTTCGGTAGGGGAACTACATAATTTGTTCTCATCAACTAAAACATGAAATTGTCTCCTATTATAAGTGAATCGTGGTGATCAATGTAAAAATATAATCATGTGCAAATTATAAGAATTTTCACAGAAAGAAGTGATTTACCTTGATGATTGGGATATCATTTTTTGTGCAATGATCCAAGAGCATCTTTCTTAAGTTGAAAGCAACGAGCAAGCCCTCAAGCCAATGCATGATTGATGGAATAAAAGAAAATGAATATACGGTACAAATTGATATTGGTGACATGATTACGGAACAAAGTTCTGGCGGCAATTCTTCAGAACCCATTTTTTCTCCTACTGAAAGGGGTCAAAAAGTTTGATCAGATTTCTTGATATTTGTAATAAACTTGCTCAAATGCCTCTATAACAGCTTCAACATTATACACGAGCAAGTAATGCCACAACTTAAACTACATAAAATAGTATCATGCTAATACATTGTTAATAAACATCATGGTATGCACATCCCGAAAACAATGCAGAGATGTTTTAATACCTCGGAGGAAAGTAAGAGGATAGCTAGACAAAATTTTCCACAAAGATTTCTTATGAACTAACTCACAGAAGTCCTTTTATATAGTTTTTCAAATCTTTTAATAGGATCAGCTTTTATACCTCTGTTACAGTGATGATCATTGATTCTGTTGTACCTTAATACATGAATATAAACAAGAACCAAGTGTGCGCATACAATACACAACATTAAGACATATTCTTTCTGTTTCATCCATGCAGAACAACTAGAACTACAAAACCTTGTAAAACTTTTGGGTTATATGAGTCACATAGCAATACCAGGAAGTAGAGTATATGAAAAACGAATATGTAAAAAAGTAAATAACTTGAACCTTTATTCTTATTTTTCCTATCCTTCAAAAGGTAATTCCCGACTTCAAAAACTTTCCTTCCACGAAGTAGAGATTGGTGTGGAAAACGCAATTCAATCCCGTGCCTGAAATTTGGAACAAAAGTCGAAATCATTCTTGGTGCTCAATGGTTGGAATCTAAGACAGAAGTAGATAAGTAAGCTACAAAAATTTACTTTTTTTTGAAGTGCTCCTTGTAAGTGGCAGTTCCATCACGACCAAGGTATCGTAGTGTTGAGTTGCCATTCAAATCCCATATTACAGGAGTCATGGTATAGAAAGACTTACTATGAGGAGTGTAGACAACACAGTTTTCAAGTTTGCAAGAGCAAACTGAACCATTTTTGATCCTCACATCACATGCATGATCCTTGCAATTGGAACCACAGGTACTTTCAGATGAAAAAGGACAAGAATTGACAGACTCCCAATCAATAATTGAATTTGAAGGTCTCTGGTGTTCAACAGTGGCTGGGAGCAGAAGATAATCAAATTCAGGATTATCTCCTAGACAGAAATTATCTGAATCACTTGCTAACTTATTATCGTCCCGCTTCAGCAGGATCCTAAACAGGGTAGTCTGAAATCTTCTACATTGCTCAACCTTTAAAATAAAAATACACAGTATAGGTAAGTGTTCTTGAATATGGAGATAAATGATATCAATAAACATTACAGAAAAAAACAGTTTATGTTAATTTTTTTATCAATAGAAACAATATTTAATTCACGGAACCATATGTAATAATTATAAGTTTCTTAAAATAAAATAAAAAAACAACTCTTTTCAATTGACGGAACCATATGCAATAACTCTGAGTATGAGTACAAGTTTGGCAAATGAGATTTTTAAGCCTTTTCTTTAATATAGCAAAAAAAAAATCAGGATTTTTTTTTTTAATTTCTACGCAAATAGATTCTAAATATAAATCACTAGATTACGCGGGATTAAGAGTACGAAATAAATATGACTATTAAATTATTTTTTTTAATTTAATTTTGCATTTATGGTTGTTACACATCAGACATGGTTTTGAAAAAGAATCGCTGTCATTTAGTATAATTCATTTTTATAAAAACGGTTATAAAATAAAGCTCACTGTATCAAGTTTCATAAAAAAAAATATCAACACTTAAATAGTGATCAAAATATTTAAAATTTTCAGAATATAAACGTTAATAATTGTAGATTATAAATTAATATACATTTTGGCAGACATAATCTATGCAATCGAAATTTAATATGACATAAAAAAGGACAGAAGATGTAAGGGCGGACACACCTCTTGAGGGCTAAGTCGAACGGGTTTGGCAGATGTAAGGTTGAGTGACAATTTTCCCCTTTCAACAACAAATGATGTGCCTGATAATGCATCTACAATTTGGGGATCAAGTTCAGACCTAATTGCAAGTACAATGTCACGAACACACACCTCATACTTGTAGTCCTGCTTCAACTCCATCAAATAGCAGTAGTATTGGTGCGTCACACTGCAAGCTTTTGATGAACAATTCACCAGTTCTGGTGGGACATAGCAGGGGTGCTCGTTCCCTAGTCAGAAACAAATCGGATTTTCAACCACCAAGAACGAACTAATAAAGATAAAACTTCTGAAAACTTCAGAAAAAGAAAAAGAAAAAGAAGTTACCTGATCCTTTCATGCTGACGAGACGATGAAGAAAAGAGTTTGCAAGTTGATCGTCTCCTCCATTAACATCCAATGTATATATAGAGAGAATTGGAAGCGATTGTAGGACCCACTTTCCATTTACGAGGAAAGATAAAGGAAAAAAGGCCAAATAATGGAATGAATGATTGGGTGATGGTGCTCTTTCCTTTTAGTACCTTAGGTTGCAAGCTACTTCGATATCAAGCAATTCCATTCTACTCTGTGACTGTGGTAAAAATCCAATGAATTAAAAAAAGAAAAATCAAATCACAAATCTTCATTAAATTTGCTGAATAGGTAACTATTTGTAATATTTTCTGTTAAGTGAATTAATACTTTCAGTTAATTCTAGGTTATAAAATATGTAAGACTGTCAATTTAATTAACTAATAATGTTATTTGACCTAATATAAAATATTAAAAAAAATTAAAAAAGTATAAAATTATGAAAATATTACAAATATTTAGACTCGATTAAGTTTTAAATTTTTCATAATTTAGGCGACGCTCAACACTGATTTTCTTACAATTTTTTAGCGCTCAGCGCTGGTTCTGAGGCTTAGTGCCACACAAGAAAACAGCACATATTTGGCTTTCTTGAGGAATCTGCTATTTGTTTTCATGACTCTAATTTTCACATATATTGCAAATTTATTTGGTTTCAAATTAGTTTTTAAATGAGAAATAGGATGCCAATTAGAGTTATGACTCAAGTATCCATTTTTCTCAATTTAACCCCGATTCATACAATGCATTCACATCTCACTTATACAAAGCATCAATCAGTTCACAATCTACAGTAATCAAACAGTCAATTCTAATTACACACAATTACATCCACTGAATTCTTTAAGTACAATCAATTATTAGCTTCCCTTACCTGCGATTGACTCGGACGATTACGAGGTAACCTAAAATCCTCTTCTACTACCGATGCTCACAATTCAACCTAGAATTAGCATAAACACGATCAGGGAACATAATTAGAGCCACTAATTAGCAGAGATTCTTACAAGACACTCCAATCTCACATGCAATACAGATAATATCACATGCAGGGTGTTTTTAAGAGAAGACCGAGAAAAGAGCATAATTATTACTTACTCAATTCAAGGTTTTGATCGGACAAACTTGAAGATCTCATCGCAGTGATCACTCGGGCAATCTCTGATCTTCAAAGGGGTGAAAGTATAGTGAGATATTTTAGAGAGTAGTCAAAGAAAATTTAGAAAAAGAAGTTTTAGAAAGATAATGTTTTCTAACTGATGAAATCCTTTTATAAAATTTCTATTTATATATAAATAATTTATTATTAAAATAGTACTAAGATCTCATTATTTTAAATAATTTATTATTAAAATAGTACTAAGATCTCATTATTTTAAACACTCTTTTAGTATTTTCTAAGTTCTCACAAAAATTATTTAAAAATATTAAAATTTATAAGAAATTTAAAACTTGATTAATTCAAATATTTAACTATTTCATCCTAATTTACTGCACTTATCCAAATTTTAAAAATCCTTCTCCTGTTCTAAACCTGCACAATAAATAAAATAAAATAAAATACTAACCATTTTCAATTTTTCATGTCCTATCAGTTCCTCATTTCAAACCTCATACATTAATCCCATTAAGGATAGTGAAACTTCTATGAATAGTACTAGTAATGGTGTGAAAAAAAAAAGAAAAAGAAAAGGAATTGCATTTAAAAATCAAACTCTATTATTTATTTCTCAACTTGGGTTAGATAAATTGCGATTGATGAGAAAGGACGAGGAGAACTAATTGAAAAACACAAAAGGTAAGTTTCATTACGAGGAAAGATTCCCATCCAATAATGCTTACATTACATGCATCCAATGAGAGCATAATTCAATAAACGAAAAAAAGGATCCACTCTTTTTTTTTTAAGGTTAAAAAATTATTATTATTAATTTACGATTTTTGATCGTAAACAATAATTGGCTATGAATATTTTTCTTTACTTAATTTGACAATAATATTCTATTATGTGTTTATATAATTAAAATTATTTGTTAGCTAAAACAAGTTAGTTTAATTATTTAATTTTTGAAGATAACCCATGTTTAAGACAATGTCTTATTATTTGTAGAAACATTATCATTTCCTTTAATATTAATTTTTAGAAAACTAAAATAATTTATACGATGTTCAACATTCGGATTAGGTAACTATAAAATATGTTAAACTTGGATCCGTCAAAGTTTCACTGACATGTTTTCTCCCTAAGCAGCATGAAATAATCGGGGATATAGAAGAAAAAAATCAGTGCATCAAATAAAAATATCTTACTTTAAATATACTTACATTTTATTTTTTATTATATATTTATTACAAAATAAAAATAAAATTGTCTGAAAGTATTTACGAAAAGGGGTTGTTTCATTAAAATAATTATAGATAAAAATTAAAAATAACTAAGAAAAGGACAAGCAGAACAAAAAATGGCAATTCATAGCGTAATGTGAATCCGCCTTTCATTTATTAGGAAACCTACGGGTACAGAAAACTGAAAATTGAAAGTTATAAGTAGGAAAAAATAATATGTAAATTCCTAAAATATTAAATGACACCGAAAAAGAAAAAAAATATATTATGGTATAATAGAAAAAAATATAAAAATGATAAATTTAGAAAAAAAAATTGTTCTTGTATAATTGTACTATATAAATAAACAACCTCAACCCCAACGTTACGTAACGAATAATTAAACCCTTCAGTTACTCTTTCTTCCTCATCAATATGTCCTAAATTTCGAAACACATTACTTTTTTCTTTCAGAAATAAAAAAAAAAAAAAAAAAAAAAAAAAA